>OMLO01000246.1_pt1 | contig 31999 bp, 22 predicted proteins | sample 1674811 | NCBI WGS metagenome assembly OMLO01 (sample SAMN06265003, study PRJEB25207) | coral metagenome | isolation source: Coral host | place: Mexico:La Bocana,Puerto Morelos, Mexico | collected 2008-11-13
CCGTTATTTGGGTCGTCACGCAACGCTTCTCCCCCACTAGTGGGGGAGAAGCGTTGCGTGACGACCCAAATAACGGCTGCGGAGGAGACTAGTAAGAACTAGGCCTGTTAATTAAATTCACGAGATGCCCCTAAAACAATTAATATGCTGTTGACAGTAGATCTATCAAGCAAAGCGTACAGGGGCTGGCTTGGAAATTGAAACGCACAAAATCAAGGATTTCCATGTTTTTCTTTGCCTCACCCGTTACATAAGTCTGGGGAAAGATTAATACTCTAAGAAAGAGTCTAAACTGAATATTTAATGTGTGGATAGAATCTAGTCTCTTGTTGACCTTCTTTTGCTCGGTTTGTAGATGAGGTTCGTACTGGGACCTATCGACAGTTGTTCCATCCTGATCAGCTGTTCACAGGCAAGGAAGACGCCGCTAACAACTATGCTCGTGGGCACTACACAGTCGGCAAAGAACACATCGACAACGTGTTGGATAAAACCAGAAAAATGGTAAATCTATTATTCTGTTTTCCTACCGTCAACCCTTTCTCCTCTTGGGTTTTTTCAGCCTTCTTCATCTTCTCGTGTTCGCTTTTGAGATCAGACTTGATCGGGCGAGCGACCCACCACCCCAGTCTACTCCGTCGGTATTTCTTCTCGCTCCTATTTGCGCCCGGCCAAAAAAGCCGAAACGGACAGGAACGATTGCTACTCGAACTAGTACTCAATTTTACGTAATGTGTACTGCCGGAATTCTGGTTTTAATTAATTTTTTGTTTGTCTCTTCAGGCCGACCAGTGCAGTGGCCTTCAAGGCTTCCTGATCTTTCATTCCTTTGGGGGTGGTACAGGGTCTGGATTTACCTCGCTTCTCATGGAGCGCCTTTCTGTTGACTATGGCAAGAAGTCCAAACTGCAATTTGCCATCTACCCAGCACCTCAGGTCTCTACAGCTGTGGTCGAGCCCTATAACTCCATCCTGACTACCCACACGACCCTGGAGCATTCCGACTGCGCATTCATGGTTGATAACGAGGCTATATATGACATCTGTCGCCGGAACCTCGATATCGAGCGGCCGACGTACACCAATCTAAACCGTCTCATTGGTCAGATCGTCTCGTCAATCACTGCCTCGCTGCGATTTGATGGTGCCTTGAATGTTGATCTCACGGAATTTCAGGTTGGTTGCAACCCTGCGTAGTAGTACTTCATTTCACGCTGATCAGCAACAAAGTTGTTTTAAAACGTAAATTCGTGATCGCATTTAAGTGAAAGGAAAACGATATCAGATTTTTGTGGATCAAACTATATTTTACTTCGGGAAATTGTGATAGTTTAGATGTTTATCTCAAACTGCGTAGAGTTAAAAGAAATTTTTCATTATAGTTTTCACTACAGTCAACGAGAACAGATGTTTTGATGGCGTAACATTAATGGCCAAGTGGCTAGTGATTTTTTTAACAGAAAACCTATTAAAATGTCATTTGTTCAGTAGAAATTCTAAGAGGCATGAGATAGCCGTTGGCGAGCTCTTAAGACTGAGAGATATGCTTTCTTTCAATGCAGTAAATTTAGCTTTTAAAACTGATGTAATCGGTAGATATATAAAGCCATTAGATTAATATCAGTATTACGCCTTCATTCGCATCTACTTTAATTTATTCCCTCGCCTTCCTATAGGTCATCACCAAAAAAATATGAGGCACATTTTGTGTTTCGAAATACCATTGTTACGTGTAAGCTAGATTCATTAGAAGTTTTGTTCTAGGAGCAAACTGCCATGCTAGACAAGTCAAACGAAGCAGGCAATATTATCGAATCCTTGAATCGCTGATTCGTGAAAAATAATTTCTGCCCATTCCAATATTGCTGAGTAGAGTACAAGTTGAACAAGCTTCATGAACAAAAATTGAATCTCTTAATTTGAGTGATGGAAATTTTTAGTTTAGCACCGATGTGCTAATATGGGAAACTGAACTAAGCAGTCAAATATTGTAAATAGCCAGATTATTAACAAGTAATAAACAATGAAAACGAAATTTGCTGTGAACATTTAGAAAAACACTCATGAGAAAAACAAAGAATTTAAAAATTAAAACAAGGCGAACTGAAAAAAACTTGTGCACCTTAACGCTGTCTTTTTTTTAAATTTAGACTAACTTGGTGCCTTATCCTCGTATTCACTTCCCTCTTGCTACATACGCTCCTGTCATCTCTGCCGAGAAAGCTTACCACGAGCAACTGAGCGTTGCTGAGATCACGAGTGCATGCTTTGAGCCAGCCAATCAGATGGTAAAATGCGATCCACGTCACGGCAAGTACATGGCTTGCTGCCTGTTGTTCCGCGGGGACGTGGTACCGAAAGATGTGAACGCCGCTATTGCCAGCATCAAAACGAAAAGGACAATTCAATTTGTGGATTGGTGCCCTACTGGATTCAAGGTAATGAAGTACTTCGTTTGTTCTTCTACTGGTACTCAATTCTGTAAAGTTAGGTTAAGTGTACTCAGGCAAAAGTGTGGGAATATTACCGCAGCTTATCCCAGTCTCTGAAGTGTGAAGCGACTGAGGGGTATTTCTGCTCCCCCTGGGATGGGTTGTCAGCCCACCGTAGGGTTTTCCCCCGCTGCGTTTCTTTTTATTCATCTGCGCTGTCGAGTCTTGGCCTGGAATAAAACAGTGACACCGGCCAACTCTTAAGCCCGCGCTAACCAGATGAACACTCCGAGTTCCTGCCACTAACAAGTCTAACAAGTCTTCTTTCGTTTTAAAACAAAACAAAACAGGTTGGAATCAACTATCAGCCTCCCACAGTTGTTCCTGGTGGTGACCTGGCCAAGGTTCAGCGTGCTGTATGCATGTTGAGTAACACCACAGCTATTGCTGAGGCCTGGGCCCGTCTGGATCACAAGTTTGATCTCATGTACGCCAAGCGTGCTTTTGTCCATTGGTATGTGGGTGAGGGTATGGAGGAAGGAGAGTTCTCCGAGGCTCGTGAAGATTTGGCTGCCCTAGAGAAGGATTATGAAGAAGTTGGCGTGGATTCACAGGATGATGACGATGAAGGGGACGAATATTAAACACTGGAATAAACCAGTGTGTCTCAGCCACGGGAAGGAAGGTTCTCTTAGTTAGTACAGCAACGCTAATTCATGTAAAAACGAATAGATTTAGTAACTTGCATTTGCAGTGAAATAAAGAAACGAAAAGCATGTTTTGTGTCATGCATTCAGTATACCACAAAAATGATTCGACTTTATTTGTCACGGTTTTTCAAATTATAGTGTCCGATCATTCATAATTTGGCTTGTCCTACTTTTTTTTTTTGGGGGGGGGGGGGGGAGAGGGGACTAAGTGCTAACTTTTTTTAGTTTTAACGCCCAGGAATTCAGCGTCGTTTCCAGTACTTTTCTCAATTTCGTAGGGAAAAGTCCCAGGAGCGAGTTTGAGATCGACGCTAGGTTCCACGCTTAGACCTCTGCGACTTGAAAACCGACAAAACAAATGAGTGACAGGTCACAAAAAATAACAAGCAGCCTGGCCTATTTTCGTGAGAGAACGCTTTGACTGAAACCTTTCTAATGGTGGTCACCTTACGAAATACGAGTTCCACTTGAAAACTTACAACATTCGTAAAATCCTGAACGAGACAGACCAGTGTAACGGAACAATGAACACTATATCCAAAACTATCACAATATATGGCAAGACAGAAAAATGTGCTTTATACAGTTCTTCTACTATTTTAACAAGCTACTCAATTTTCCTTTTTCGGCAATAGTACGATATTATGTTCACAGACAACAAGTCTTCAAGTGTTTCCACCCCTTCTTAAAAATCCGACCTTGTAGCCAACTTCTTAAGTACTACCACAACATTTTAATGTTACTATCATAATATTGTGATAGTAAAAGGCCTGTAAAAACCTCTCCTGTCCGTCATGTTTTCCAGTTAAGCCGGGTTTTGGATGTCACGGACTTACGACATCTCTCGGTATAAGCAGCTGTCAATTGAAATTTATGGGATTCAGAAACAGGCTATTACATGGGAAAGAGGAAATTCAGTTCAATCAATAGAGAACAGCTTAAAACAATGCCCCTACTACATTCATGTGTACAATCCGTGAACTATTCCAGACTAAGGCAGTGATTGCTTTTTTCGGTTTTTCGTCTACGTCCGGGTGACGGATTTTTAATGAATAGTCCGAGTTCCATGATCCAACCTAATCTTTCTAAGCTTCGTCCATCTTTACACTCTTTTAGCATAATATCACCTCTTTAAGGTTTTCGTAATTTATTAAGCTGTTATTTGAGAGTTTCCTTTGACTTTTAAGAAAAAATAATTATTCAAAATTCGTTAATGTTGTGTTTCGCATCATATTATCTTTGCCAAGCCTTTCATTATCCCCACGTGGTAGAAATGGTTCAGTTACAATACTCAGTACGTGTGGTGTGCATGCGGGACTATAACTATGACGTCACGACATCGCTTCATTTAGCATTGTACAGAAGGATTCGTTGACTAATCCACAAAATTGGGAATGGAATGCATGGCTTTGTTTATAAGCTGCTGCACAGTTTACTGTACACAAACTATTTGCTTCAAAAATAGTCTCGCTGATCGATAGAGCAACGACATTTCCAGCGATTTGTAATTATTAGACGAAAGTCAAATCGTTTGTTTTGGACCCTGAACTTTCAAGAAAGGAAACGATACAAAGTTATGTGAACATTAGCCCAATGCTATTATAGTCTAGCAATGGGGCGCCAAAACAACCTCACTCAATATTGCTGCCGAAAATAAAATAAGTGCGAGCATGTGGATCGGGACCGATAGATAAAAAACAAATGAACAACGAAGGCATCAAAGTGAATTGAAGCAGAACAAGGCTAGCGTAAGGAAAACTGTATAAATAATTCCACACATTCCTCGAGATAAAAGCAATGCGGTGCCTCGTTGACTTTCTAAATTTTTGTGATGTATCGGAATCAAATATAGTAATATGTTTTCTCTAGTAAAATTTCGAATTCATTAAAAGTAAAATGAACTCTTTAGCATTACAACCAATTTAGATAGAACCTAATATCTTCTTAAACCTATTAAGTATAGCTGTGACAATTTAACGTTTCTTAGACTCCCTTGAAGAAAAATTATTATTATTATTAGAACTAGTATTAATATTGTTAATAGTGATATTAACTTGAATGGTAACATCTAGTGCATTATCCGAATGATAGAGGCACATATTTGAAGTTTGGACTTTCTTTCTGTTTTGCGATAATATAACTTTCAGGCCCGGGTGTAATTAATTTTAGTATAGTTAATCGGCGTAATCCTAACTTCAGTGAGTGGTTCAGATCACGTGGGTTATTGTTGTAGCTTTTTAATTTAAACTTTCCGTGTTGATAAACTCCATCCGCCCACACGTAAATCCATCAACCCAGTGCTTGAGTTTAGGCTAAGTGAGTTCAAGTACGTTTACCTTGTTTGGATACAGGCATTAGCCACAGAATCCATTAGGATTTAATTCTCTCCAAATGCTTTCGTACCAACAGTCGTAAAACACACAAACCGCCACGTTTACAAATTATGGTAAACACAAGTATTGGATCTGTCGCCTGAATCACGGAATATTCATGGACAATTACTTATATAGTTCTCTAAGGGCCCTCTTATCTCTGGAAGCCTATTGTGCATCCAGTTGTAACAATAGAACTGGGCCAATATTTTGCGAGTGAAAACGCGAACCGCACCAAGCGTAGCTGACTGATCGACAGCCCCTTGCATCGCGAGGCATCAAGCTCACCGAGGAATCTTCGATCTAAAAGAGCGGGTAAGAAGTCTGCCGCCATTTTTTCAGCTAGTTTTAATGTTTTAACATCGCTATCCATGGTGCTATGGCCAAATTGTACAAGTATTGCTCATATTACGGGAAAAAGAAAGTGATTTATTCCCCAGTAGGTTTTTAAATTCTTGTCTGGTATTGAATCACGAAATTCAGCTTAGCTTAAGCACGCGGTGCCCCTTTCGCCGGGAATCCTACCATACCCTGTTAAGTTCGTTGTCGTCGATCTTCCACAGCTGTCAGCCAAAATGTGAATTTTCAGTTCACAATAGGTTTGAACCGTTTTCCTTTTGTGCGTTTGTGGGTTTTTCTTTTTGTTTAATTTTGCATATTGATCAAAACCAGAAGCAAATTATTGGCTTCAGTTTTCAACTCGAAATAACCGCGTGAGCAGAACCGGACACGCACGTGGCACTAGAAATACGTCATGGTCACATTTTCCCTGGCCTACCCTCCCCTCCCCTCCCTGACAGTTTTTGTTGATGTGTCTATCTGCGTAACAGTTGTTGGGTTTCAGAAGTAACCGGCTGCATTTTCAGTCTGTTTTACTTTTGTCATGTTTTTGTTTTAGCGAGTGAGTTTCGACCATGGCAAGTACTGAAGCCAAAGAGTTTGACGAAGGCGTTGAAAATCACATGGAAAAACAAGCGCCATCGAGTAAACCTTCGGCAGCTCCGAGCGATGTTCCTTCGCTGAGGTTCTGCGTTAACCAAGTGAATTTAGATCCTAGTGGAGACGATGAAACACTCGATCCGAGCCCAAGAATGACTTTTCCTGATGAAACAACAACGCCAAGCCGTCCTCTTTCTACCCCCGATGCCGATGCGACGATAGGCTACGCAACGCACGATGCAGTCCCGTTGACAGTGTTTTACAGAAACGATAACTCACAGTCGAACGCCACGAAAAAATCGAGGCCGACACTTCAAGAACTGAGGAAAGGTTTCGAAGAAGACCACGAGCAACAGGTATGGAACCTATTTCCTGTGTTATATTACATCGCCAGCTTAGTAATAATTATTTCTGATTATTGGCCGGAGATTGTCAGGACTTTTTTTTCTCTTTACGCACATTTCATAGTGAAACAGAGCGAGTCACAGCTCTCGGCTTTAATATTTCGCGCGCGAAGATTGAAAGGATAAAAGCGCATGAAATTTCTGATTTACATATCTGTGTATTGCGTGAAATTAACTGTTCTGTAAAAACGAATATTGCTTGTGGATTTTTATTTTGCTTTTATTTGATATTTTCGTCGACTTCGAAAGCCCTCGGCGAGCATAAGGACATAGTGCAGTTGTCATGAATTGAATTCCATCATGCGCCGTTGTCAAGCGCTTCTGGTTGCACTGAAGCTATATATCACCTTGGTTGTTTATTCATGATACGTTTATGATATACAGCATTATATTTTTTAAAATAAATTCCTGTACTCCTTTTAGCTAAAATACATCATGAAGAAGCCGCAGAAAACCGATTTTAAAAAAATATAGGCCTGGTAAGCTTTTTTTTAAAAAAAGAAAAACTCAATATACAAGTTTAATTAATGTAAGCCTTAATTGTAGAAACGTTGTGTTTGGTGTGGAGTGAAGCTGCACAAAATATAGATTTTTCCATTTAAAATTTCGTGGTGACACCATTCAATATTTTTAAATGCTTTTATATTCTATGATATTCACACTTTTTTGTTAAATATTTGAATGTCCTATTAGACTTATTAAGAATACAATACAAAATTGTTATTACTCAGAGTTACATACATACATACATACTTTATTTGCAACTCCCCAAAGGGACTTTTCAGTTACAAAAGGAATATAAAAGATAAAAATATGTCAATGAAAATGAATAAACAAAATAGGAAAGGAGTCTAAAATTAAATACAGTATTCAAAATTTAAAAATTTAAAAAGTTTAAATTGAATATTAAGAATTTACATTATTAACATTTGAAATATGTTTGGTGAAGTGTCTCTTAAAAGCTTTCAGAGAAGTTAAACTTTTCAAATCATCACCCAGCTCATTCCAGATTTTTGCTCGGTGATATGCAAATGATCTTTGTCCAGTAGCCAGTTGGCATTGTGGAATGTTTTAGTCATTACTCTGTCTGGTGTTTCTTGTAGCGTTATGAGATCGGAAAATGAATTTATCAATCAAGTAGTCTGGAACAAGATTATGAATACGTTTGAAAGTCATCAGACTTGTAATAAAGCCATCAATTTAATAAGACTTGACCAGAGGAGGTTGAAAAAGACTGATTATTTCAAACTAGTTTCAAAAATTTACAATTTTCACTGAACAGATGTCATGAGCTAAAATTGCAAGTCACAATCCCTCAATTTCTGGCAGAAAAAAATAATGTACCTGTAAGCCTTGCTGTGGTCACTTCACAATTTCTTTGGGTTTAAAGACATTTCTAGGCTCTTGGTTAGTAGGGATGATGGAAAAAAAAAAGGTGAGGTCTACAAGACCTTGTTTATTGCTTGTCACGTGGCTGCTTGTTTGTATCTCTTGTTTGTAACATTGATCAAGAGACTGGAACAGGCTAAGATTGACGATACTGAAACTGAGGAAATGTGGATTGGTTAATGCAGACCCCCCTGGAAAAATATTGTTATTTAAAGCTCTTATTTATTATGTTGCTGTTGTCTTATTTAATTTATTGGTAGTAAGACTTGATAATATTATTTACATGCAAGACGATCGTATTCCCCAGAAATAATGTCCAGCTATTTGACAATTTCCTGTTACTAATTCAAGGTAGGGTTTCTTCCGAGCTCATCAACAGAACTTTTTATCAACTTTTTCTATCTCGCCCTTCTCCAGGAAGAACCTCCAAGTGTGGACAATATTGAAAATGGAGGTGTTGACAATGATGAAATTGTCATTCGTGCCAAAAAAGAAAAAACAGCCAAGGTGGCCCCAAAGTTTGGTTGGCTTAAGGGAGTCATGTTACGATGTCTTCTCAATATCTGGGGTGTTATGCTGTATTTGCGACTGTCGTGGGTGGCTGGACAGGCAGGAATTGGCTGGTCAACTGTCATTATTGTGCTATCAGCAGTGGTTACCATGTTTACAACACTGTCGATGTCAGCTGTGTGCACTAATGGAGAAGTCAAAGGAGGTAACCTAAATAGCAGTTTCAAAGATTGTGCTATAAAAATTTCAAACTTAAGTTGTCCCTCTCACTGGCTTATCTCAATCCAGTAAACCCTTCAAATGTCAAAGCAAGCACATGAAAGTAGAACCAAGTTGCAGGAAAATGATATGGACAGAAACAGGCCACAATTTTGGTTTAACTTTTGATTGCTTACACCAGTGGCCTGAGATTGTCCAACTGATCACAGATCATAGTAATACAAAACTAAAGCAAATGCAAATTATGTGAAAGCTATCTAAATAAGGTAACTAACAATGTGCAACATAAAAATATCAATTGAAGTAATCTTAACTTCTCACTGATATTGCCATAGTTTATAATTTGAGTTGTCAGATAAATTACTGATTGTTTTAAGGATGCAAACTAAACAGTACATGTGCATGGAGACTGTATTTCAGTGCTTTTGCAATTCTAAAAGAAACATAATTGTGTTTATTTTCTTTTCCCCAGGTGGTGCATACTATTTGATTTCCCGCAGTCTTGGCCCAGAGTTTGGTGGCTCCATTGGGTTAATCTTTTCTGTTGCTAATGCTGTAGCAGTTGCTTTGTATGTTGTTGGTTTTGCTGAAACCATTAAAGACTTGATCAAAGAGAATGGCGGTGACGTGGATGTGATTGGTGAACTCAACATTATACGCATTGTTGGCATTTTTACAGTTTTGCTGTTACTAGGTGTAACTCTCATTGGCTTAGAGTGGGTTGTGCGTACTCAGATGTTTCTCCTTTGTATCCTGGTTATCTCCATTATTGACGTCATCATTGGCACTTTCATCGGACCACAAAATGAGGAAAGCCGTGCTAAAGGATTCGTTGGGTTGGACCTCAACCTGTTTAAGGAACACTTTGGGCCAGCCTATCGTGAAGGTGAAAATTTCTTCTCCGTGTTTGCTGTGTTTTTCCCAGCAGCCACTGGCATCTTGGCTGGTGTTAACATCTCGGGTGACTTGAAAGATGCACAGAAAGCCATTCCTAAGGGAACACTGTGGGCAATCTTGATAAGTACCATCATATATGTGCTCCTTGATTGGCTTGCAGCAGCTTGTGTGCTACGAGATGCTTCAGGACTGGTTGTAGCAGTTGTCAATCAAACACTAAATACAACTACAGCTCCACCTCACCAGTGTGCAGCTGACTTCACCTGCCCATATGGTCTAATGAACGATTTCCAGGTATGGAAAGCACTCTTACTTGGCCACAATTGAAATCTAATAATACATGCATGTTTAAATAATGTCTTGTCCTAGCATAGGAAATTAATAATCTTATGATAAAAAAAAAAATTCTTATAACATTTCAGTGGCTGGTGATCAGTCTCTCTAACAGGTTTCTTAGAGGCATAGACAGACATTCAAACCTGTTAAGGAATTCACTCTTTCAGGTTGTAATGTAATGGCTCTTTCCAAAATACAGTCCACAAAAGTAAAAAGAGATGACAACTGGATGTACATATACCCTTAAGGCTCAAAAACCCTAAGATATTCATAAAAACACACAGAAACGTTATTAAATCTTCAAACCTACCTAGTACAGAAAATATATTCAGATGATCATTAGTGTGTTTTTATCGAAAACAATAATGACTGCAATTATAATAATTTATCTCATTAATAATTCATTGCAGACAAGTTTAAACAAAGGAAATCTTGACTGTGGCAGTGTTTGGATTATCTAATGTTAATTAGCATAGTTTTCTCAGCTCCTTAGTTTGGTTTTCATTTGAGAAGATATATCAAACACTTATGGCCATGTGTTCGAATCCCATGCAGGCCTGAATTTTTTTCAGGCTTTAATTTCACAACTGCTTAAGTTGTGCGTATAACTGCGATGATCAATCATAAATTCATATCTTTCTCTGCAGTTCAAATTTATGATCTTCTTTCATATATTCATTTACAAGACATTAGTGGTCTTTAGTGTTTGATAATTTACAAGACATACAAGTTAGATTAAAAATTATAATTTTCTCTTGTAATGTTTCTGTTTTTTTTCAACAGGTAATGGAGAAAATTGCAGCCTGGGGACCGATAGTTACCGGAGGTATCTTTGCAGCAACTCTGTCTTCTGCACTGGCTAGTTTAGTTGGAGCACCCAAGACATTCCAGGCACTTTGTAAGGACAACATCTTCCCAGGAATCCAATATTTTGGAACTGGGGTAAGTTGTGAACTCTCAAACACTGGAAATCAGTTTTCTATGTAGCAAAAGTGCTAATTAGAATAAATGAGCCCATACATTATGATTAGTAAACATTTGAGGTTTTAAATCTGTCTCACAAAAAGGACACAAAGGGACACTGTCACAATATATTTGCTTAAAACTGTTCTAAATTCACTAAATGGTCCCTAAATTTATGCATTTTAACTGTAAGTTGAAAACTTTTTTCTGGACCCACGTAGTGATTCAGTCCCTTTAGCCCTCATGTGTGTTAAGAGTACATGCTTAATCTGTCACAAGGAACCTCCTACTTCAAAACTTAATGACACCCCTGGTTGATGACTCACAGAATGTGCATCTTACCAATGTCAATGACTGCTTGGACTGTTTAACCTTAGTACTAAGTTTTCTATTTTTCTACCTGATCAAAATTTTATCTCACTTTCTTGACAGGTGGGGCCTGGTGACGAGCCTCGTCGTGGATACATCCTGACTTTTCTCATCGCTGGAGCCTTCATTGCCATTGGAGAACTGAATATCATTGCGCCAGTCATTTCAAACTTCTTCCTCATGTCCTATGCACTCATTAACTATGCAGTGTTTGCAGCATCGCTTGGCAAGTCTCCCGGATGGAGACCCTCTTTTAAGTACTATAACATGTGGGTGTCCCTGGTAGGGGCCATGGTGTGTATTGTCATCATGTTCCTCATTAACTGGTGGGCCGCTTTGCTCACTATTGTCATAATCATCGCTTTGTACAAATACGTGGATTACAAGAAACCTGAGGTAAATTTTCATTTTCTTGTTCATTAAAGTCGCAATTAATTGGCCATATTCGTATTCTCAGTATTGGAGTGGAACGAGCTTGCAACTGAGGCTAGTGCAGGGAGTCTTCAAATGCAAATGGATAATTTCTTTTTAATGATATTCACCGCATGAGCCGCCATTGGAAGCTAGTTCAGTCCAATAACGAGGATACAAACATGGCCTATTTATTTACAGATGTTTTAATTTTTTCTACAATTTAGATGAATATGTTGTAAAAGCTATTAACAATTCTTTCTAAGGTGCTAAATTTCAAAATGTTTTGTAGGTCAATTGGGGTTCATCTGCGCAGGCGTACACGTACATCCGGGCACTTCGTTTCACCTATCGACTCAACGCGGTTGAAGATCACGTGAAAAACTTTCGTCCCCAGTGCCTTGTGTTGACCGGTTCTCCCTCGTCTCGTCCTGATCTCGTTCACTTGGTGTCGCACATCACTCGTAACAGGGGATTAATGGTTTGCGGCCAAGTCAAGATTGGTTCATTTGGAACTGTGTCAGGCTATGAGGATATCTGGTTGAAAAAGCACAAAATAAGAGCTTTCCATACCATTTGTTCAGGTAAAATCACAGTTTACAACTTAACCTGTGCTATTGCAACAGAGAGCTATTGCCTCTAGTGGGGTGGGGGTGGGGACCAAACTTCGTTTGGCTCGCTTTGTCTTCATACGCTCACCTTAATGTCAGCAGATCTCATTCTTTCTTGATCTTTGCACTGTTAGGTCATTTGCTGTGAGGTTGTCTTGGATTGTTTGAGTATTTGTTGTAAATCACTCAGTTGTTTTTACTCTTTCTAACGCCATTCTCATAAATTTTTTCACTTCCCGTCGCCTCCTTCGTGAAGGAGGGGTCGTTCGGTCACTTCCAAAAAAAATAAATAATATAAGCCCCATTCGAGGAATGGAAACGCTAGCGCCATTTGACATAGCTAAGGTTTATGTTCAGATCACGGTTAAAGTTTTAAGACATCTGTCTGCAACAACTGTATAAGTAAGGAGAAAGTTGTTGGTATTGTCGTCGTTGTTGTGTACTGACAGATGTTCTTTTTCACTTTTTCTCTAGCACCCAGTTTCCGCGAGGGCGTCCGCGTTATGTTACAGACGGTAGGCCTGGGGAAGATGAAGCCCAACACAGTGGTCCTGGGCTTCAAGCGTGACTGGAAGAAGCTGCTGAAGAGCACGAACGGAAGAGCAGACGTGGAAGAATACGTTAATGTCGTTCATGATGCGTTTGAGGTGAACCACGGCGTTGCGATTCTACGTTTCAGAGGTGAGCTGGACTTAAAAGAGTTAAGTTCCTATGAGGGAGAAGATTGGCTTGGTGAGGAGGAAGAAGGGCTGATACCTGAAGTGGATGCGAGCGAGAGGGTTGATGGCGTTGATGGTGTTCTGTCGGAGAGTCAGAGCGAGAGCAGCCCAAAATCGTTCCGTGTTGAAAGGCTAACCACACCAGATAGTGAGGACCAAGTTGCGTCAACTGAAGCGAAAACCCAAAGACAACCGAGTTTCGAAGAGTACACACTAGATTTGCTCAAAACGAAACCTGCATTGGGCGAAGTCGAGAATTCAGCAAATGACGAAGCGAAGAAATTGGTCACGGACCAGGCCAAGGAAGATACTGCGCCAAGCAAAGGTGAAGAAGAAATCCCGAATATAGTGAAAAAGAGGAAATTTAAAGTGACTGTCACTAAACCAGATGTAGAGGAAGATGAGCCAGAGGATAAGGTGGACGAGACAACGAAGCTAACAGATCGCGTGGAGCCAGAGAAAGCCGCGGAGGAGGTGCCTGAGGAGGCTTTTAAGGAGAAGCCCAAAGGAACAATTGATGTGTGGTGGCTCTTTGATGACGGTGGATTGACTATTCTCATACCGTACTTGCTGTCAATTCACAGCTACTGGAAGGATTGCAAGCTGAGAATCTTCACACCCGCCTCCACACACGCCCTCAAGAGCAACGAGCTTAGGATGGCGACCCTGCTGAAGAGATTCCGTATCGATTTCAGCAGCGTGGTGGAGGTAGAAGGAATAAACGCGCGGCCCTCCAGCACCAGCCTTCACAACTTCCTCAAACTACCAGTCAAGAAAGAATTTCCAGACATGGAAACTCTGGAGAAAGACAGGAAGACCATGCGTAATATTCGACTCGGCGAGTTGATCCGTCAACACTCCAACGATGCTAAACTGATTGTTATCACGTTGCCCGTCCCAAAAGTAGAGATGACGTCGCCACTCTTGTACATGAGCTGGCTGGAAGCGTTGTCAGCGGCATCTCCACCTGTTCTGATGGTCCGTGGTAATCAGCATAACGTGCTGACCTTCTACAGCTAGTTTAGTCTGCATGTGTCTGAAATGTCCTTTTTTTGGAAAGTCTGAATTTAGCTTCCCCTGGGATTGTAGACCCCAGTAGTTATTTTTGAAGGTACGTGTAGGCAGAATTAATTAGTTAGAAACGTTTATACATTACAATAGACCATTTGATCAGGTGTTTGTGCGTTTGAAAGTTGAATTTATGAATAAAGTGCTGAGAGCTGAATATTTCATTCAAAAGCTTTTAAAAAAACGTCGTGAACCAGTAACGGCTCATCATTCTGTAACATAGAACTTATTTGGGAACTTTCAAATATGAACGGCATTTCGTTTTAAAACACTTTATTCATTAATTTAATTTTGCCTTTCTGGTTTGTACGAGAGTGCAAGGACCATGGCGTTTGTGTGTAGCTGTGTAGCTGAAGCTTTATATTACAGAGTTCTCCGTCCTGTGTTGTAACATACCTTAGCCTAAGGCACTCTTGCACGTAGATTAAGACTGGAGGTATTTGAGCGTGTTTTCAATGTTATATTTAGAGACCCCTTCGGTCTTAAATACTCTATTATTTTACTATGGATCTGCCATGTCGCAAAATTATTATTATTAACACGTGCAACGAATACGATTATCATCATTTCTGTATAGGGAGGATATGAGTATTTTGTGGGCATAATCTTACTCTGTTTCACAGAGATTCTTTTCGTTGTCTCACAAGATACATAAACTGTAGTAAAATGAAGTAAATTGAACTGAATTCCTAGTTCTGCGGGGCAGAGCAATCTTTGGTTATAATGCAGCAATGTTGGACTGAGAATATTTAACTTTTTTTCAAGGGTGTTAAAAAGTGTCAATGTTACCCGCTCCTGAAATGGGGCGTGGACACCGTAAGAGGTGATTCGTACCTTATGCAGAGATAGCCATCACAAATCAGCTGCAATCGGGCAAAATGGTACGAAAAGGTTTTGGTTTTTAAATGAAATATATGTTCGAAATCAGCAATTTCCCTGTGGAAAGGGGAAATCAAGTTAAATTAAAATATGACAAGGATGTAATAATGTGAAGGAAGCTTATATATGAAATTCTTTTAAGTGACTGGTATACAAATTCAATTTCAAGCTGTACAAAAATGACTTGATCAATTTAGTATTACACGAGTAACCGAAAATTTGACTTCGATATTTTGCGAAAGGCTCATTGTAATGAGCTGTACAAACAAATTTGTGATACCACATATTTATAAATTTAAATGGAAAGTTAATTGAATTATCCGGTATTAAAACGAAAAGAGTACCATGCAATGTCTGGCTGATAACAATGTCACTTTAAAATTAAACAGGCTAATAATTTATTATTTACTTAACCCTAATACGTACTTATTTATCAGTACAAAAGGAATATTAATAATAACAAGAACGTAATGTAAGACTTGTCTCTTAGCTACTGTCGATGTTTAGTTCAAAGTGTCGACAAACAGGTCGGTCCAACTAAGCCGGTTATTCATAACGGGAGGAACAGTTAATTAGAAAGTTCCAGAGCTTTGATATTAGTATTTTTTTGCCTGAGAAATCCAAATGATTTCTCGTTAATTAATTTTTTGTTGATAATCGTAGCGTTTTATATCGATTTTTCTAGTTTTTCAGTGTTGTCATTTATACCCAAATAAAGGTTTCCAGTTTGAAAAACAGTTTGCGCTGATTTTCTGAGTTTTCACACTGGCTTGCGCTGTCACCAGACCGCTGATGGCTAAATACAGGTGTAACCTGTGGCCTCCCCCCACAGTTGGTGTCTTTCCGATGACATCACCGAAAAAACGCTCAATCAGGGTCTGAAAAGAGGCCTGGTCGTAGTAGTAGAGAGGGATTGGGTCAGTCAATTGAGTTTTTTTTATGTAATTTGTGATAATCGGCATTAACATAAATTATTATTTTGCCAACACGGGACGGACAACTGTCGAGAGTAGTATGCGAAGGCTCATGGGTAGTATGTTTGTAAAAAGAGACGGTTGAAAAACTTGTGACATTCTACGGTCAGCCTTGTCACGAGCACTTTCCCATAACGTTTATTTTTATTGTGTAATTAGCGTCATCTGATTCATTTTCCATTCTGTTGTTTAAAGATCAACCTTAAAACCGCGAAGGTGACGCCACTGCATTTGGTTGGGGGTACACGGTCCCTATTTTTCCTAACTAGAGGTTTCTGGGGGCTTACGTGTCCTACTTTGGCGCATGTAGGCCGTTACTTGATGTATCTCTTATCCACTTTGTTGTAAACTTATTGTTGCGAATAAGACATTCCTTGGGCCGGGGCTGACCAACGCGCCCATGCCTCAACAGTTTGAGTGTTTTCGGCTGTGTAGTGAAGGCAAAATGGGTTGTGTGTGCGAGGTATATCGCAATTATACGAGACATGCGCAAACGCATGGAACCGGTTGCTAAGTATAAGATTTCGTGTGCTGGTGACATTCTCTGGTTCACGCTTTTCTTCCCTCTCCCTCCCCAAAGTCTTTTCATATCCACCGTCTCGAGAGGTTGGGCTAATGCCTGTCCACACCGTCCACCCACCGTCTGGAGAGGGGTGAAAAACGAGGGCAGGACCCTATCACCCGTTCCCAACGTCACTCATAGCAAATGCAAAAGTGCTCGTCGTAAGCTCGTCGTGTATTTTGGCTCTAAAAAGCAAAAAGAATGTGCAAATTGCCTTGCAGGAGGTGCACGCGGCGCGCGTGTTTGATCTTCTGCGCGCGTCAAAATCATTTCCAGTCTTTCGCGATTGATTAACCATCAGGCTGTGCGCACCACGGTTTAGTCCTCTACCATCGCGCGAACATCACACGGCTTCTTCACTGGAAGGTAGTTGATTGCATCCTGTAGCATCGTTTTGCTTTATTCTTATTTTGGACATTAAGTAATTTTAGTTTGCAGTTTAGGATATCTTCTATTCAACTAGCTTATTTTTATCGGGATGATTTGCACAATTCGTGCGATATTCTGACTTGTTGAGGTGTTGACGTTTGTAGAATGACACCTGCAGTAGAAAACCCTCCAGCCGAAGAGGAGGCGAATGCTGAAGGTAAGAAAAGCTCTTCTTGTTTGAGAATATAGTAATTATAAGTTTCGATACTTATAATTTGAACTGTCGGAGTGTGTTAGGCTTGAATTATTGTTGAAGGTTTTTCCTTGCATTATTTTTAACAGTGACGCAATCTGGCTATAGAATCATCCTGGCTGCGCCCAAACGATAGAAAGAAGGAATTTGTAGTGAAATAGACTGCACTTGGAAATCTTATATTTTCTTTCCAACTTCTAAAGAGTCTTTAGAAAGTGTTATTTGCTTAAATATTGAAGTAGTAAGTACGCGACCAGATGGTTGATGTATACCGAGCCATGTCTCCTATCCCTACACACGTGCTACATGCTAAGACATACGTATTACTTTATTGACATCCAATTGTGTGAAATTTTACGTCCCTTTGATAAAGATTTTCTATATCGTAGACTTCGAATAATGTTTCATCATACGTTGTCATTGTTTCTAGTATAGCTTCAGCGTTTCTCTTTGAATATGGCCTTTTCCATGATTAAAATTAAATTATTGGATGGTTTTCGTATATTTGGGTAAGATTTTCCCACATGTAATGATTCTGACCGTCCCCATGCTTAACAAAAGAAGTCTGCTTCAGTAAGATCTGAAAATCTAAACAGTGGCAACAGAAAATATCAAAAACTCTAGGCTATGTTCACTGAGCAAGCACCTCTTAGTTAACAGAACTGAGAGTCTCAACCCCCCTATTTTCCGAAAGTAGTGGATACTCTGTTAACATGCACTCTTGTTGTTTTCAGTTATCTCAGGCACTGAAAGTGACAGTGATGATGAATTACCAGAGCTTGAGGAAGGAGATGCTGGTCAGCCTAATATTACGAGCGATGTTGCTGCTGCTGCAGGATTAACAGAAGAACCTGTCAGCAAAGCTAGACAAAGCCGAGGCGAAAAAAAGGCCAGGAAAGCAATGTCAAAACTTGGACTTAAAGCTGTTCAAGGGGTTACCAGAGTAACGATAAGAAAATCAAAAAACATACTGTTTGTAGTTAACAAGCCTGATGTTTACAAGAGTCCAGCTTCAGATACTTATATTGTGTTTGGTGAAGCTAAGGTATGTCTATATTTAAAAAGTATAGATATAGAGTATCATATCATTAATGCTACCAAAGGTTTATTTACTATAACTTCTTTTTATTGGGGTGTATTTGCCATAAGGTTACCTGTAATCCTTGCTGTATGTTAAACCCTGTAGCAGGTTGAACCCAGTAGATTTTATTCTCCTTTTCGGAGGGAATCTTTAGAGAATGATAAGAGTGATGGCAAATATTTTATAATTGGCCATACCTAAATGTGTTATGTTGGCCCATTTAAAGAAAGTTATGTACTGTTTAAGGTAGCAATGTGCCCAATGACGAAAAAGATGCCTTATGGTGAGGAGGGTCTGCCTCTCTTGAAAGCCAGCTTTCTTTTGTGTGTGTTGTGAATATATGTTAACTTGCATACACCAGATCATCTCTGTGTTGTGTAACTCCCACACATGGCTGAATGGTTAGGTAAGACGGTGACCAATGATCTAAAGATTATGAGAGCTGAGGGCACAGCTAGAAAAATAATGAACAGGGCTTGTCCAAGACAAGCAGATTTTCTTGTCAGTTAAGTAACTTTTCATCCTCACTTGCCCCTTAGCAAGTCATCTGGTAACTACACTGTATGTAAAAAAAAGTATACTAGGATGTTGTTAGGGCAAGCAAAATTTGAGAGCAACTTATCCCAAGGGCAAGGTGGGTTTAAAGGTTTTTTTTCAAGCCCTGATGGCTATGGCATTTATCAAGAGGTGCATATTTTACATCAGAAAATGAGAGGAACTATTTATTTTTATTTGTCTTTGTTTTATTGTAACAAAGTGTCGTCTTGTCTTCACTGTAGATTGAAGATTTAAGCCAGCAAGCCCAAGTGCAGGTAAGGTTAACATTATGGAGCACTACTTCCATTTCTCTGTTCATTATCTGTACAAGAGTGTTTTTGCAAGCTGTCTCTGTCCAAAGTTGACAACTTGGTAAGATTTTTAACGTCTGAAGCAATTTGCATCTGCAACTGTCTGCTTGTTTCCTTGGATCCTTGGTTTTTGGAACAAATTTGATGACTCTTTTGCACAGGAAATGTCTGAACAAGAATTTATCTGTATCCCAAGCTCATTCCTGTAGAAATTGTTGTGCATAAAAGATATCACATTGTACATGTGTGCATATAACTGTATAACACAGACACTTTAACCACTTCAGGCTGCTGAAAAATTCAAGGCTCCCCAGCCAGCTCCTGTCATCCCAGAAGCAAAGGCAGCTACCATTGAACAGGAGGAAGAGTCTGAAGAGGAAGAGGTTTGTGAAGGAACTTTGATTTGTTTGACATTATATTGACCTCTTAAGTGATGTTCATTTGTATTCCCATTTCAGACCATGTGATCTTGGTCAGGAAAATATGTAAAATTCAGTAATGTCAATTCCAGACACTGTAAAGATAGCCTGTACATAAGCCAAAGGGCCATCAGGCTGGAGCTAGTATTTGTACTACCCCCTGGATGGGATGCTAGTCCATTGCAGGGTTACCCCAGCACTAAATTTGCTTGTTGGAGCCCATTTGTACACCTGGAGAGTGGAGAGAGGCACTGTGAGAGTAGAGTGTCTTGTCAAAAGTGTCTTGCCAAGACAACACCATGGCCCCTAAACAGGGCTTAACCCAGACTGCTAGATCTGGAGATGAGTGTACCATGAAGCCACCATGCCCTTAATGTCCGACATAACTGGTCACTAAAAGTATTGCTGTCACTGTAAATTACAGGTTGATGAAAGTGGCGTAGAAGATAAAGATATTGAACTTGTGATGCAGCAGGCCAATGTATCCAGATCTAAGGTATGAACATTTTTTTTTCATCAACAGCAGTTGCAGATAATGAAAAATGTATTTAGTTTTATTAAAATTGAACATGAAACCATATATTTGAACTGGGGTGGAGATGATTTAAAGTGTACCATGATTATAAGTTTGCCCCTTTGTATAACATAGAATTCCATGAAAGAAATAGAAATGCTGTTATAACATAAATTTCAAATGTCCTCATCAAGTCTCAAGATACTTAGTTAAAAAAAGGTGTGTAAAATGTGCAAACAAGTTGACTGATGACATTGTACGCACTACACAATATTATATCAGATATGTTAACCAGTACATTTACCCCTCTCTTATTGATCATGACTTTGAAAATATTATTTTTCAATATAATTTCGTAGGCTGTCAAGGCTTTGAAAAACAACGACTGTGATATTGTCAATGCCATTATGGTGAGTTAACTGTACTGCCTTGATATGTGGTAGAGAAATGTGCCATTTAACACTGTGCTAATGAAGAAGTAGCTTAGCGTTCGAGGTTATGTTTTGTTAGCTTGTACAGCATAGCTGGAGCATCTCTGAAAATGTAAAACAGCTTAGCCAATGGTGCTATCATTTGACAAAACCAACTTAGCTGGTGCTAAGGCTGCCATCTTTCCTGTAAAAATTCTTTCGATGGGTTTTGTCCAGTGTATTTTTGACAAGTACTTTCAACACCCATGGAGACCAAACAAGAAATGACATCTAGGCAATGTTAATTTTTTAGTTTTTACATTTTATAAAAATACTTCCTGCAAGAACTGCTCAGGTAGGAGAACTCACTCCCCTGTAAATGACAGCTTGTCCTCTATGTTGATGTTTATGGACTAATTTGTTTTTTTAGGAGCTGACAATGTGATTGAAGGATGAGACTACAACTTTTAAAAAATTACTCTCTCTGTACAGGATTTAGAGTTTTACTTTGTTTTCTTTGGCCAAAAAATATGGGAATAAAATAGCTGTTATTAACTTGTTTTGTATTCACTTTGTTTAAAATTTAGAACATAACATGACTTCTTGCAGATCATGATCATCATCACTTTTTTGTTCAAGGAAACCTAAAACAGAAAATGGTCACAGAAATGAATAGCAATGAGAAATGTCAGTTTAAAGGTTTTTCTTCAGTCAATTCCAAACAATACTGGAATTTGGACTGAATTATTTGTTCCTTGTTTCATGTATGATAAGAATTCATTAAAATGAAATCCAGTACCCGATGAAATTGAGCTTTTCACAAGTTTCAAACTGGCATTCTCAAGATGGCATTGACACGCACCAAGGCAGCTGCTGCAAAAATATCCATGGTAAATAGGCCCTTTGACGCTGGGATCGCACGACAGAATTTTGCAAAAAAAAACTTTATATTGTGGGGTGTAACTTGAGAAAGCCAGAGGTGGAAAGAGCATCTCAAAAATAGTAAAAGGTATGAGGCCCCTGGTATTAGAGGTTATACAGCAGATTACATTTTTGGACAATTTTGAGGATATCCCATGGAAAATGCTGGGCAATTTCATTCTTTACTGTCAGGGGGCTCAAACTAGGCCATTAATTTTTGGTATTTTTGACACGCCCTTTCAGTGGCAGCATGAATGAACTCTTTAGAGTTGAGATGCATAACTCGGGGGTGGCACTTCCATGTCTGAAGGTCAGGAATGTTCATTGTTTCCCTCAGGGATGTAATCTCGGACGGGCGGAACGTCCCTATACAGCCGTTCAGTTATCCTCAGTTTCACTGATCACCAGTTAAGTGAATGAAATGCCAGTTGGCCAGGCTACACCTCATTTCTTCGCGCGCCAGGTTCGTTTTAAGAACTGAGTTTACTCTTGAATCTGATGGCCCACGTTGCAATAAAAGATGATGACTATTGGTGCCAACCAAAAAAATAAGGACTGCAAAATGCATAAATTCTCATCCTTGCTTTTAAGGGTGTTTTGTGATGACCAAAATCAACAAAAACGAAAAACAACCGAGGCAAGTACCCCGGTTTGACTGTTACAAATGTAGGAGCTACAGCCCGGGACCAATTCTTATTGATGCCCACATTTCAGTTGTCATCTCCAATCAGTGAATTTTTTAAACAACCTGCTAGGGAAACCTCTTAACCAACCCCCGTAGGCCAAGACAGACAGGTTGAGGTAGCTCTGGCAGGCAGAAACTAAAGCTGTCGAGAAATTTTCAAACAGCAATAAAGAAAAGAGATTTTATTCGTAAGAGCAATTTACGTACTGGTTTATCAAATAATTTTATTTAGAAAAACTCTGTGCTTTGGAAAATTTTCTCTCCCTCGATGAACAAACGTACGTTTTTCCAATCCTATTTTAATCAAATTTAAGTTGAACTTTGCACGTTAATCATTGCCCTTTAATGGCTAACGTAATGTAAGCTATACAATAAATACTTCATCGACTGGGATTAATACGACCACTTATTTTAAGTGAAGCGACATTATCAAATAGTTTTCGATCAAACATTGTGCAACTTGCAGCAAAACTAATACTATATTATCTGATGCTAAATTTCTTGTTGACTTTCCTGTGATCAGTTCTGTTAAATTTAACAATGGCTCGACTTGCTTTTATTCTACAAAAGAGAAGACTATCTTAAGCAACAAATTATTTATTGTCTGCGTTTGGACTAGGAGACGGGGGAAATGTCACAGGCATCTTGAAGTTTATCACTTTAAATAAAAACTACAGTTCATTTTCGTGTCGGATAGCAATATATAACATCTAAATCTGACGAAGAAAGGAATCAGTTGTTCAGAGACAGTTTAATAACGTATCAGTAAGATTCCACTTCGACTTCACCATCAATATCATCATCTTCTCGTGGAACTGTCTGCAGCTCGTCATCACTCCAAACTAAGTTGTAGTTGTTCTCCAAATCTTGTTGGCGCTTTCTCTCTTTTCCAGCTTCAGGGCTGCCTCCCTGAGTGGATAAAACGACAAGTATAATTAATTATTCTATATAAACTCAAAGGTTTCTTGACCTGGGATGAAAAAAACAAAGACCTGGAATTAAGTTTGATGAGGAGTCTAGTACCCAGGAATTGACAATACACACCGGCACCTTTCGACAATGGGATATTGCTAAGTAACACAGTGTTCTTTGGTAAAATAACATGACAATATTTATAGGAAGGATTTGTCAAAAGCAATGTTTATTCCCACTCAAGGAGCCACCAGTGTGGACTGGACTGAAACAACATGGCAGAACCTGACATGAGGTTCCTTCACACTCGACCGTTTGGTTCTATCAGTCTGTTCCAACTCTACCCTGTGTTTTGAGATCAAACTAGATCGCCCTAGCCTGCAGTGGGTTACTTACCAACAAACCAAGAATCATGTCCCTAAACTGAGTTTCCTCTTTGTCGCTGAGCAGCCTCACGTTGCTTTTGCTATCCAAGCTTTCCAGTGCATCTTTTGACGTCACAATTTTGACTCGTATCTTACCTAACCATGAGAAAGTCAACATTAGATGATGAGACAATTAGTGTATTAGCATAACATTGTGGGTCTGTCATTAGCTACACAGGGACCTACTATTTGAACAATAGATTGTTTCTCTCGAGAAACTATCGGCTGATAGTTGCCCCGCGGAAATCTGATGCTCTTTAAACAAAAATATGGTAGTTTTGAGAACACTGATCAAATTTCCAAGGGGCAACTTGAACTAACAGACCGATAGTTCCGACACACAAACACTCTATTGTCTTTATTGTTCACCACTTAATTTTCTTCCGCCGCGCCAGTTCAAAAATCATATTGAATTATTTTCAATGTTTTTATATGGAAGCCACCACAGCCAAATGCAAAATTTCAAACAAAAACCCAATTAACACAATTTCAATTTCAATTTCAATTTCATTCCCGTTATAACGTTCGAGTAATTTACGATCTTAAGCACTTTTCCTGAAGTCTAAAAAATGGCTGCGAGCTCGTCAAATTGTTTCAGCAAAAGTCCAGTTTTTCTCGTAAAAATAGTTTCTATTTCTTTTCAGAAAAGAGGGGAACTGTTACAATAATACCTGAAGGAACAACTCCCGAGTCTCTCAATTCCTGTTTCACCATCTCCTCCATTTTCTTTGTGGCCACGCGAATTCGTTTGTCCATCTTTAACTTCTCCATTTCTTCTTCGTCAAGATCAGTTTCTTCCAACTCGGACTCGTCGTCATCAGGAATAGTGACCTTCTTGATCTTAGACACCTTTACTTTCACTCCGGTCCTCCGGTCGTCTTGGTCAAACAAGCCTGGTTTAGAAGCTGAATCTGAATCTTCAGCACTAGCGGCGGTGGAACTGCCGGGTTCAACTGTATCTTCAGCCGCAGTACCCACACCAGCTTCAGTTCGCGCCTCGGTATGGTCAAGATCCTGAATCATAGTTTTCAACTTGCTTACAACCTGGTCGATGCCACTTTTTGTAGTGCCGAATTCTGTGTTATCTGTCGAGCGGGCGTTGTCTTCGTCGGCGGAAATTTTGCTTTGCATTTTTTTAATGTAATGGAGGTCCTGTTCGAGTTGGAAACGTCGCAACAGGATATTTCTCACCAGTTTGTTCGTCTTAGTAGAGAGTTGTAAGAGATCCTTATCATCTTTGTCTTCTATTGTACGGAATATCTCTTTGTTGAGCTCTTTAGCAGACAACATGTCCTCATCTAATTGCCTATAAAGATTACAAATATGATCACAGATGTAAACACTAAATACACCAATAACATCAATGAGGAAGATAGAAAAGTTATGGAAACCAAAGAATGCTTCCGGCAGACTGAGACAGACACAGAAACGCAGACAGGCAGGCAGGCAGACGGACACACAGACAACACAGACAAACAGAGCAGATATACAAACAAACAGAGACATAGACACAAAGGTAGACAGACAGACAGACGCACAGTACAGAGAGATATACACACAAACAGAGCAGATATACAAACAGACACAGACAGACAGACAGACAGACAGACAGACAGACAGAAAGAGAAACATAAAGACAGACACAGACAGAGACGCACAGTACAGAGAGATACATACACATATGCACACACAGACATGTAGGCAGCTAGCAACAACAACAACAACAACAACAACAAGGTTTATTTGAACTGCAAAATTACTAATTACTACTTAAACAATAAATAAAATAAAATGCATACAGTTGCTGGTCACCCAAAATAACTAAAAAGCTAAACTAGTTGGGTGACCACCATAGATTGATAATTGAGGAAACAACGCTCAAGTCATAAACATAAATTTCTGATGCCCTGCTAAATCCGGATCTACGACCACGACGCACGAATAGGAACCAGTAAAGTTACTGAACAATGTATGCTAATCAGTTGCTAAATGGCACTCACATGTTGGTTTTTTCAAAGCGTTCTATGGAGTCCTTCATTTTGCTCATCGTTTCTCCAAGCTGGCCATCTTTAACACCATTCTTCTCCTCTGTCTCTTCGATTTCTCTTATTTTGGCCTTCATGTGTTCCACAGTAGTCTTCATTTGAGCGCGTTCCTCGTCGAACTGTTTCTCCATCTCAGCTTGAGTAGCTGACGCAGCATCCATAAGTTCCTTCATCATACCTTCGTTTAAAATCTGCAACAAAAAATATATTTGGGAAAGGTGAAAGTTCTGCTTTCACGAACAAGGGACAAAGAGAAAACTCTGTGTTTTCGACGGAAATCTGGGTCTGGCTTAGCTGAATTAATCAGTTTTCTATTCCGCCATTTACTTCCAGACAGCTCTTACGACTTTGCTCATCACTCACGTATAAATTTCGTTTCTTTACGGCTTGTCAATGTTTTGTTATCTTCAGTTTTTTTTAACTAATTTGAATACGTGTGTCTTGAATACATGGGACGTTCATTGGGTATCAACATACATGCACCTGACCGAATGGATGCAATCCGCTGATTGAGTCATCGGCTTATGAATTATTAGTGAGTTCGAGAAATGAGATTGACAACCACAGAAGGTAATTTCAAGATATTTCAAAAAAAAAAAAAAGAATTGACTCCTTAAACATCCATTTAAAATATTCCCCTGCGTAATTGCCCTAGACATGTCACGCGACTCTATACCCACCGCAGTAGTATCATGTTTTTAAAAAGTTAACATAATTTACGACCGCGAAAAAAGTAACTTCCCCAATACACACAACTGACAGATAGGCTGACATATCTAAAACAGAATGGCTTAGTGTGAAAATATTTCGAGAAAAATATTCACAGTAACATTGTAAGCACCCAAAACTGTGCGTGGATGGCCGTGCTTCCATGGCAACAGCTGTTCCTCGCAGCTCTGACTGCTTTTATGACGGGTTTAGAGGTCCTGTAACGCTGCGGAAAAATACTTTCCCGTCAAAATAAAATTGAAATAGAGGTTTTGAAATATCTAGATAACTCTAGGAAAATGGGGAACAAAAAATAACAAACAAGAAACCTTCATCTCCTCAATGGTTTTCGTAAATGCATCTTTCGTCGACGCCTGTTCAAGGTGGTCTGTTTCTAGCGGTACACTGGTGTCTTTTTCCTCCAGTTTGTCAGCTTCTTCCTCATCTGTTCCAGTGTGACTTTTAGCGTGGTCTTTTTCAGCTCCTTTACCCGCCACACTTCCAAGGCTCTCTTTGAGGTTTTGGTCCAAAACTGCCAATAAAAACCAGAATAGTAAAGGTTTTGACGCTTCGTGTGAGAAAAACAAGGTTTCATGAACGGACTTAGTACAGCGACGCTCTTCCACGCGTCTGCGCCAAACACAGAAAACACGCACTGTAAGTATGTGGTTTGTTTGAAGTCTTAAGGTTAGAACTTCCAACCAACAGGTGAGTTTACCAAGCAAACCCTAGACCTGGTGAGTCTGGCTAGTCTTGTTCAGTAAAACACTTTGGAAGGTTCGATAAGCAGCCGTTGTGAGGGAGATCTCAATTCTTATGTCGCCTCCTTTCAACTCTTCATGCAGTTATACTGACTATAATGCAGTTGTGACTGGCTAACGACAGGCGAACGGAAATGGCTTGTCAACTGCATGTACACGAACGTTCTCCAACGGAGGAAAGATTGTGTGACGAGCATAAAGTATGTCTGCGTAGGCTAGGGGCACTTAGAGTGCATCTCTTTGAGAATAACAACAATAAAAAACCTCCGAATACTTTTTCCCTTACCTTCGGGTTTGATTCCCAGTTTAACTAATTTCTCTTTTAGAGTAGACCTTAGCTTCAGAACTGCCTCCTCCATTTTTGCCTTCCACTCATCATCTAAACCTCGCTCTGCTTCATTAGTTTCTTTCTCGATCTTCGCACTGGCACCATTTAGTGTCGCACTTGATTCAATATCGTTCTCCTTTTCTTTCTCCTCGGACGTAGCTTGCTTTTCTTTGCTTTCCTGTTCGTTATTCTGTTCAGTAGCTTCTTTATCTTCCTCTGCTTCCTCTTCATTGCTGCCCGCTTCTTCAATATTTTCTGTCTCAACAGTTTTCTCTGTCTGCTCAGTTAGTTCCTGCTCCTCTTCATGTTCTGACATTTCTTCCAGGTTGCCTTCAGTGTCTCCCTTTTGCCTTTGATATTAAAAAAAGCCGAAAAAAACCTAAATTAAAGTTCTGAAATAACGTCTTATCCCGCCGACCTGAGAACTACATGGACAGTAAAGGCATTTTCAAGTTTCTCAGGAATAGAAATTTAAAAAAAAGTTACGAAACCACTTTTCACCCTCGCCCTCTTTTCTCTCGCCACAGTCCTTTGTCTTAGTCACAGTAGTTTTAGTTGCTAGGGTCACGCGCATGTACAAAATCGCCTTAATTTGAAAATAATTTAATACGTTTTTACGCGCATGTAGGAACTCAAAATAATGGAGGCCCCCTTGGCAGAGCAGGTTAAAGCTATTATTTTATAATAAATTTGAACTCTGATAGATTTCTGCCTGTTGTACCTGAAAATTATATCAAGGGCGAACATCCACCTGTAAAAATCCATCAGTGTTTGCCGGTTATTGTCTAAGTGGCTGAGTTCGACTAATTGCAGTCAGGCCAAGAGCTCAAGAGTTTGGATTTCAAATGCAGGCCTCCCAGATTTAAAGATCCCTCAGTCTGACTACTGGCAGTAAACTACTCTGATGCAGAAAATTATTAACCAAGAGATGTAGCATCTAGATGCAGCATCAAATTCTCTGAACCATCATTTAAAGTAGTCTATTAAAATCATTAGAGAAATGACACCTAGATCAGCAGGTTGCTGTACCTTGGATCTTCTAGATCTCTCTTCCGTTGCATCTTTTGACTCATGATAGTGATGCCTTCACTTTCTTGAACCCCATTGGCATTCTTCTTGCGTCCTTTGGTGATGTCTAACCTATGAACACCAATCTCGTCTGGCTTGATATTACCATCAATCCACACCTCATCTTCGCTTTCAACTCCAGGGTTCTCCCATGGCCAAACTTGGCTGCGCTTTGACTTCTTCTTTTTTGTAGAGCTTTCTTCTTCATCTTGTTCTAAGAGCTCATCTTCACTTTCAATTTTCTTTGCAGCTCTTGCTTTCTCAGCCTGATACTTGGCTGCTTCAGCTTCCTCTTTTGCTCTTTTCCTTGATTCTGCAATTCAAAACACACAGCAACAGTTACCTGTTGTTATCAAGGAGCTAAACTCTCAGTCTATTTTGTACGTATCTGCCCACAATTCCCTGATATCCCGGCATGGCCCTCCCTCAATGCAATGTTGTGCAGGTGTTGCCATCTGTGCAGTATTAGAAATACAAAAATCAACATTATTTGAGGGGAAAGGGAGTGGTGGGAAATGTTTCCAAGATGCTCAAAAATATAATTGTTCTGCCTCAACAATTTTGTCTCAACAATCTTGTAACTTCTTGTAGTTAACTTCAAAGGTTCATACTGAAAAATTACAAAATTTGTCATGGTCCCTATCATCACACACTTGTCACGGATGTCGTTGAGAGTGTCGTGACGTCGTGTCACGACACTCTTCATAATGTATTATGGATAACTTTGTAGGAGAGCACGCCTTAAGATGGCGTGTTGATATTAAAATTGATGTTATTGAAAATGAGCTTTTATTCTTTGAATGATTGAACGAACCGCGAATCCACAAATAACAGTAAGGATTGTCAAGTTTTTGAATATTTTACACACACTGTATAGGTGGACACCTTTCTTCCATTTCAATATACCAAAGGTGAGCAACTTTTGTTTTCAAACTTTGTCCCTGAAAATGAGTGAAATGAGTGAAGTGGTGAAAAAGTTTGTGATTGTAAGTGTGAAATAGGCAGCAAATGTTCCACTGTACATGTATATGTTTGTGGCGAAATCAGTGGCTGCTAGCACTGTTCGACAGAACTGTCTGATGGTCAGAAGCTGCAGACATACTGCTACTGATTAGTCTACTAATCGTGTCAACTCAACGTACCAATTCTTTCGATGTATGTCTTGTAGCGTTCCTCTGACAGTGCAGGAGAGCATGTGATTGCTTGTGGTTTCTGCGAGGGGTTGGGTCTGAACAGGCTGTGGTGACAGAGTTTGTTAGTATGGACTGTTATGACATAGGAACACGACGATGGTTCATCCACTCTCAACACAACATCTGCAATTCCTTCATCACAATAAATCTGTGAAATAACAAAACAACCATTAACCCATTGTTAACAATGCAATACTTTACATATATTAAGTGCCTCTTACAGTATACACAAATAGGGGTCAAGTCGCGAAGTTAGGGAAGAAGAAACATTGTTGAATGGAGACAGAAATCAATCGACAGACAGAAGCATGGATTGATATATGGACAGAAATGTTGCTGAAAATGTTAAACATAAAAATTACCTTAATTTGTGTTTCTCTTGCTTTGCCTGTTAAGTCACATTTACTTCCATTTACATAATATTGGGAATGATATCTTTTGGCTACATTATGTTTTCCTGGTTTAGGCTTTTCCTGAAAAAAAAGGAACAAAAAATAATTATGCAAAGAAATTAAACATGCCATATATACAACTTTGGAATACTATGTACTAGACACCAAACGTTACACTAAAATGTGCTGTGTTCATGATTGGCTTGCTGTTTAAGTCAGTACCCAGTTTAATAGCACTGATTAAACATGTAATCGATTTTCACCTCTTCATTCTACAATAGCCAGTGATTTACATTTAGCCAGTACACTATCAGGGTAATATTACACAGAACATTGCCTTTAAGAAAAAGTGATAATTAAAAATAATAAATAATTTTTAATTATTTGTCTTTGATACACATTTTGATACACATATAGACATTGAAAATACCATATTTACTCGAATAAGCGCCGCGGCGATTTTAATTTTTTGTGTCTCTGGTGCGGCACTTATTCGAGGGCAGCGATTATTCGAAGGTGGCGCTTATTTAGTCTCCTTACTGCAACAGTTACAGGGAAAAGAAAGAGGGAGGTTGGTCTTGTCATACTAGCAAAGTTTATAGCCTTCATGTAAGAACTGAAGAATGTGAAGATTTTGAAGAGAGAACTGAATGAAAGAGCGTCAAGATATACTACTTTGAACTGAAAAACATCACTATTGATGAAAGTAAATTCCCATTGCTGGCTTAGAACCGCATTGCAGCGAGTACAGTGTATTTATATCATCTTGTGGAAATACTTGAATAAGATAAGCACTGCAGCTGTGGAGCTTAATTGAGGGTGGCGCTTATTAACTTTTTGACCCCATGTGCAGTGCTTAATTGAGGGCGGCGCTTATTCGAGTAACTACAGTAGGCAATTTTCAATATACCAAAATTCTAACTTGGTTATGAGGCTTGTTGGAACAAAACAAAGGAAATAAAATTATTCATCCCACAACTTTAAGTTTGTAATTTACAAGATCTATATACTTACAATTAATTTTATGTACACCAGTCCTAAACCCTAACCCAAAGATAACTAAAAGATATAAAATTTTATAAAAAAGAAAAAAGTTAATGTCTTACCTTCGTGACTATTTTTTCTTGACTCCAGTCTGTTTCATTGCTAAATACTCCTAGAGTTATTTTATCTCCAACAACTTCTTGTCCTGGAAAAAAAGGAAAAACAGCATGTGAACCAAATTGTAGTTTCTTATTCTGTGTGATACTGATCAGGTTTTAAAAATAATCTGGGACAAAAAAATGTATAATTATCACTGAAAAGTACCTTCTTTGTGATACTGGTAAATGCCCTTCCCAAAACATACTTCATAAGTCCACCAGCCTTTATTCTAGGGGAAAAAATTTAAAAGAGTTTTTGCAAGTACAAGAACAGATAAGCAAACTGACTACTTTACAGTTCTGTGCTTAGTTATCTGGTGCATTAATGCAAGTAAGGCTGACGGCAACATTGCTTTGAAACAGACCTCTCTACTTTTCTTATTGAAGTAACTAGTAAGCAAAAGATCAACTTGATTTATACATCAAAAGCAGTGAGGTCTGTATCAAAACAAGGTCACTTCCAGCTTTGCAGCTATTCAGAGGCCAGGTCACTGAGCAGATCAGTGCAAAATTGTCTATTATCACATGAAATGATCAATATGTTTTCAAACCTAGAGGATATGACCTCACATATCCTGATACTGTGTTATATGACGTATTGATTATTCTGACCAATCATGTGCTAACAAAAGTATTTGATAGGTTATAAACAAGGCTGAGTAGTTTAAATGAAAGGGTGAAACATTCTAAAGAAACTGTGGTGCTGTGTCGGTGGGGGTAACAATGTAATTTGGTTATATCAACTAAGTTGAAAATGTAAA
>OMLO01000247.1_pt1 | contig 31869 bp, 16 predicted proteins | sample 1674811 | NCBI WGS metagenome assembly OMLO01 (sample SAMN06265003, study PRJEB25207) | coral metagenome | isolation source: Coral host | place: Mexico:La Bocana,Puerto Morelos, Mexico | collected 2008-11-13
GAACAACCCAGGACGGCAACGAGAACGTCACAAAACAAAAAGGCTTAATGAGCAAAACAATATAAGTCGCGGTATAAGTCTTTGTACGTTTCTTAGCCGTCTTCTACAAAACAACAACGTGAAATGACCAAGTTCTGGGTATTTTGGAACACGTGAACTACGGCGACCTATTTTCCGCATTTTCATTTGGAACTGAACGCCGACATAACATATTAATCTTAGCCAAGTTCTGAGACCGATAGAAGCACTGAACAGAACTAGGCATCCGCGAAGTTCGACGGTTAAAATATAAATTCATTTTTTCTAGGCATCGTCCTTGGCGTCGCAGTTTTCATTCCTATAAGGTCCCTATTATGGCAAAGAACGGGACTCAAGTTCTTACAACATGTCGTATCTTTGAAACTTCTTGACTGTTTTTTCGACCTTTGAACATGATGCGTTCAAGCGCATACAACACTGAAGAGAGATAAGATATTATTGTACTTCAGAAAACTGAACTTTTCTCCGTCCAGGGCTGCAAGTGTGTAGCGATGTTAAAAAGCAAGACATTCGGTGACGTCAATAAAAATTGCGGGCAGGAAACTGAGATGGGAGATTCTTGATTGAATGAAATCAGTCACATGATTTTGAATTATTTTGCCTACGTACAAAATTAACTTTTTATTGAGGAAAACCTAAAAATAGTAGTTAAAAAAAGGATACGAAAATACCATGCACGGAGGTAATAATGAACCATAAAGGAACTAGGATGGAGAAGATTGATACAGATTACAAACGACGAACTTGAAAATTCAGGCTTAATTTTTCACGAAGCGCCAACCGTGGCCAAACTCTTTCAAGTACGCGGAAAATTGTAACAATCTCTATTGCCTCATACTGCAAAACCGAATCTCTCACATAGAAAATGAGTGGGTTTGCTTTAAACTACATACTGCTCCACTAAAAATGTCCTGAATGATATGGGATAAGACAACACTAAAAGTACACATTTCAATGTATTTTTTTATTAACTCGACACACTTTTAGTAACAATGTATCAACATCATATAATTTCTAATTGCGGCAACCTGCACCGATTAAAAAACACAAAGGCTCATTGTTAACGACAAACCTTATACTTGTCGGGGATTATATTAAATAAACCCCCTCAAAACACTGGACGAGCTTCTCCCGTTGCTTTTTTTTTGTATTTTTTCTTTTTTTCGCTTCTTGTTTTTTTCATCAATTTGAAATTAAATTCAAGAAATAAAGCAAATTATAAATATTTCTCTAATTCACACACTTTTTTTATCTGACATCACACCCATCAGGGCTGCGTAACTGTGTTTTACAACCCTTCTGTCTATAAGTAAACGATCTTCTTACAAAAAAAATTAATAAAACTGCGTTTTTTAACGCTTTCGGATCAATTTAACAATGTTTTAGCGACTCTCTTATTTGAAATAAAAGATTGTCATACCAAACAAGAAATGCCACCACACTGACTATCAACGTCGATGCCCATTTGATGAGCAAATCATCAACAAACAAACAGCTAGTTTACACACTGACATATTCTTGTTTAGTTCCAAAGAAAACTGGAGAAACCAGTTTCCAAACAAAAAACAATAAACGAAAGTACACACACCACGTTTTTAGAAGAGTTAAAATTGTTACACGTCCTTGATGGACGACCAAAGCACAATGTTTAACAATGAATACCTCACGATCATTCTAGACCCTGAAGCGTAGCCAAAGCTTAGAGCCACAAAAAAATGAAATTTGTACCCGTTAAAAATCTTGTTCGTAGACTGTGGTTTTTAGCACGAAAAGGCAAAGGTTGCAATTACTCGCTCTGAAAATGACACCTATTTGCATCTATAATGATCTGTAATCAAAGCAGTATGTAGCCACATCACGCAGCTAGCAAAATTTAGCTTCGTTAATTGTGTTGTCTGCACGTACGCCTCCGATGTGATGATAGACGAAGCAAATCATAAGATTGTGGTTAGAATTTCCCGCCAATTCACGTGGCGATAATGGAGCGAGCCAAAATCACGTTCCTTGGTGAATAACAATGCATCAAGTACCATCCGTAAGATATTTAACTTGCTTAAATACTTCATGCTTATCAAATGACAGGAAATGGCGATAGATTGTGGCACGTACTGGATTTAAGCCTGTGAACATCTGTCCTGCTTCGTCAAAAAAATTCTGATTTTCTTCAGTAAAGAGTGCAGATAAAAATAAGGTTATTCATGAAGACTACTGTACGAACGAGAGTGAAATAAAACTTCGTTTTGAGATCTGTCAGATGATGAAACGTGTTAACCCCCGCCCTCTACGCGTAGCCACAGGCTAAGCGGGGTTGTCGTTAGTTGTTTTTAAAGCAAACTGTCGATAGTTTCTAACAAAAAAATTTTCGTTGTATGAAACATTTCATTGCTTATTAGCATTTAGCGGTAATTTCTGTTTCGTTGATTGGCGAATTCATACGCACGTATAAATTTTGTTTGTATATCTGGAATACGGTCGCTCACGAGAAAGTCTACAGGCCACGCCTAAATGATGTGTTCACAGTGTGCAATCCAGGACGTCAAGGGACGTCTTGCCGGATAAAGACCTTCCGATTCAAACGTCAATTTCTTGCGTTTTGATAAATACCTCCATTCCTTCAATAACTTTGCCACGCCCGGAAATACCCATAAAGAAATTCACATTCTTTAGCATCTTAGAACGTTGCGCAGTTATTGTAACTACAGAAGAGATAGCGGATTTCCATTGTACAAAATAGGACAGATCACACGCTAATTTAAGAATAGTTTTTAGAGGGGAATGATTATTAAACCCCCACAAAGTTTGAAGATGTGTTTTTTCTCCTTTTTTTGGGCCTTATCTGTGCACCGTTTTTAAATCTTGGAATCTTTGTTTACTTCTTTGATCTTTGCCAGGTTTCATTAACATTTCCCCTCTATTAACTAAGCATTGAGCAACAGCGAGATCAAACATTTTAAAACTTCACAACAAGTGTTCGTCAAAAGAGACGCACAGACAACGAAGCAAGATCTTCCAACAGGACGTTACACGGGACACGACTTGTCGGTCAAGCAGGAATTTCCTCACTGCCAGTTGAAAACGAGACCTTCAATTCGAGTTAACGTCATCCATGTCTAAATTCTCGGTGAGTTTCTTGATTTGCGCCAAGATTTTCAGGGCAGGCCCGAGTCTGATTGACATCCTAGTCAACAAATGATCTTCTTGCATTAAAACGAATGAATGCCCGTCAATGTGCTCCTCTCTGAACGCATGCGCAATGTCTTGTGAGCCTGTGAGAGCCGAGACGAAATGACACACGTCATCAACACTCCATTCCAGGACGTTCTCGTTCGAGTCTGGCCGAAAACGAGGCACTAGTTTATGAGGTGATACACGCGAAGGTTCCTTGCCACCACTCGGGGAGGCTTTAGGTGTGGCGAACGGACTGTGTCTTTCGTTAGAACCCGTAGAAGCCTCGGGGCTTCTTCGGATGACACAGTCACGATCGGAAATCGTCGCAATGGGGTTTCGGCTCTCGTTATCATTTCCGTTTTCGTTCGCGTGCTCCCGATCCTCAGTCTCGTGTCTCTCCTCGTCCACTTTGGTTATCCGAGCCTTAGTTTGGTTTTTATTATCGTCGACGTGACCGTTGACCGTCGTAATGTTCTTAGGAGATGCTGATCTTGACGCGCGGTGCATTGTAAGGGATGAATGCGTGACCGGGAGGCCTTGGAGACTGGCACGAGCGGCTGCCGCGGCAGCTGCATTAGCTTGGATGAAGGACGATTGGAGAGGGTTGTGCTGAGCAGGAGGTGTCAAAAGTCTGTAATAGTGCTGGTGTAGAGCCGACGGCACTCCAGGCATGTTGGCTCGTAAAGCTTGATGGTAAATACTTGGGCCGTGAGGCGAAGCCAGCAACAGGGGATCTGGTAACAGTCTGGGCGAGTTGTGAGACGGACTCATTAGAGGGGAGGGGCTGGGAAGTTGTGTAAACGGGTTAAATGGCTGGCAGTTTAGCGGCTGTGGTTTTTGTTGTTGCTGTTGCTGTTTGGAGCTTTTCGCTGCCCGCGCAGCAAGTTCTCGCTGAAGAGCCTCCGCGTTAACATGGTTTTCGGTGTTCATCTCGTTATGTGGATTTAAAGCATCTGTAAAAAAATAACATATAACGACATTTAGCGAGGAAGCCACATTTGTCTTGTTCTCTTGCGGGTCATATATCTTGGTTCAAAGTGAAATTTAAAGATGGTGAGAGCCAAATACAAACTCAACCCGCATATGGCGCCGGACCGCAATCGAACCCGGGCATTGGCGGGAGGCAAGCGCTCTCACCTCTGCGCCATCCCTGCTTCCCTAAGAAAACACTAGGCCAATACAACACAAATTAATGTCTTAGAGCAAGAACTTTAACCGTCTCAGACTTTGATGTCATTTAAACAGCCGTGGATGAAATATTCAGGTGTGATTATTCAAATAAAAGATTTTGCACTCTTTTTCCTTTTAGTACAATTCATTAGCGGTACAAAGCTGTTCTGGCTTACTGCTGCGCCGATCAAGCCCAAGTGTGTGACCCCTTTTAATTCACAAGGTGCTGTTTACTATGCTGTGAATCAAACTTCAAACGTGGTGTTCACGGTGGTTCTAACATTTAAGTCTGTAGATGAAACCCTAGAATGTTACCATGGAAATGAAAGCACCTGAGCAGTACTTTCATGTGGTGCTGTTCATTATGCCGTAGAAGGTCGTTTTAAAATCTTGATAAAACCCTAGTGTGTGCCCATTTAAATGGAAGCTGTTAAGCTGAGACTTTCACAAGGTACTGTTAATCATGCCGTTTACTAGAATAATCCCACCTCAAAAACAAAAAAATGTGTTAAATTAAACTCCAATATGTGGCTGTTAAACAGTTCTTTCCTTTGGTGGTGACTCTTCTTGTGCAAATTGAGACTCACCTTGATGAACCGCCCTGAAAGCGCTCCTACTCCCTGGGGTTCCTTGAGCTCCCCCGGGGGATCCGCCAGTTTCCTGAGATTGTAAACGATGATGATTTGCCAAATCAACTGTCAGATCTTTCCTTGCTTGCTTGGAAGCCTCGGCAGCCGAAGGATTTAAATATTCCGAGGGAACATCTCTGAAGAAGAATGTGTTTCTCGGGTCGAACTGGAATCGATCGGCTGTGGAGAAACATTCAAGTAGATTTTGCTTGACTAAATGTTACCAGAGGGGTGTATTCTGGGTGGAATTAACCCTGACAAAAACTAAGCTATTTTAAAACGAAATTTAAAACGGGTCTACTATACAAATGCCGGCGTTTTTCCATCCATGTTGATTTTCAACCTTATGAAAACAAACATATTTCTCCCTTTGAGTTGCGCTTATTTTTAACCCAGTCAAGAAATCGAAATAACCAATTGCCTCGACAACGGCTAGGGTAGTATTTGACGACCCCAGTTCATGCTCTGGCTAACATTCATCGCACAAATTATCAAAGTTAACATACCCTTTGCGTCGGTGAAAAAACAAAAACTGTTCAGAAACCTCTTGAACAACTAGCAAGTCGTTTAGAAGCGAGGAAAAGAAAAAAATAGCGGTCTATAAGCAGACTGTCTCCTTGTTAACAAATTGTTTTTGTGTCATACACCCTGGTGTGTTTGTGTTCAGTCGCTTGATTATCTGCCATTTCGAAATTTACAGACTGGTGGCATTTTACAGTCTTGGTGTATTTTTGTCGCAGTCAGTCAAAACAGCCCACCATAATTGCCACATTGAACCGCACATCAATTTAACAAATGGTAGTTATCGCATTTAATGTGTGATTGCAGACCAAAAAAGTATTTGTGTAATCGCTTTGGGGTATTTTCTGAAATACTTATTGTCATGACAACACCAAATCTGTCCTTGCGAACTAATTTCCACAAATTGCTTAGGTGATGGTTGAAGCACACTAAATTTTCCTCTATTTCCAGCGTATGTGGCAGTTTCCTTGTGTTTTTCCCATATCCCACGTCATTAAACGAAATAAAAATAACATTAAAACGTCCGGTAAGCGCAAAACAGACGCGACTCAACAAAGACGCAGAATATTGGGTTTCCATTAGAGATTTCCTGCGGACTGCGTGGTTCGCACGGGATTCATCAAGTTTGAACCCTGCCCGAAATATCAACAGTGCACGAAAATAGCCCAGCCACGATATCCCACTTTTTTCCTGTCCTTCGGGCGCCCCTAGATGCCTTCTACTTCGCTATTTTACCTCTGTCTCTATTAGTAAATCAATTCAAATGAAATCACTACAAAACTTTCACAGCTTGCATGCATGCCTATAAAGCTTTTCGCCTCACAGTGGTTACTTGGACGCATTTCCGTCCTTGAAGTATATCAGGAAGATGGATTTTTAAGATGGCAACCAGCAGAGCGAAGTTAATCCGGCTTAAAGAGCCACGGAAAGATGATCCAAAATATAATTTCTTTGGAAACTTGCAGCTAAGATAAATGGCTCGCGGGAGAGTTCTCTTGCGTGCTATGACGTCACTAATCTAACCGTTATCGTCGAGGCCTGACAGCATTTTCTCACGTACTCACTATTTTGCAAACCTAAAGATGAAGTAGACTTTTCTACATTCCGCTGTAGAAGTTTTATAGAAAACCAGCGAGTTATCGTTGCACAGACAAAGTTATGACAAAACAAAGATTTGGTCGGGCAAAAAATTCAAATTGAATACTGTACATAACATGCTATTAACCGATAACACTGAATTTCGTTTATGAATTAAAAACCTTATCAACCGCCGTAAGTCTGCCAAGAACCATTAACATAATTGAAAATAAAACTACCACAGTTCAAAAATGATAGAACTGACCTACAATAGCGTCTTTTTCCGCAACACTCAAGTTATATTCTCCTACCGGCTTTTTAATTCATACAGTTTCCCAGCATTAAATTTTTTCACCAACCCTAAAGAGAGAGTGTCGGTGTCTTGCGAAACAGAATGCGTGAATGCGTTTGTTTTGATACGAAGGAAATGTAGAAGCTTTTATGTCCTTGTAAAGCCATAAAAAGAACGGAATAGATAGGTCAAAAAGCCGGAAAAAGCAACTCATGAGTTTGGCCATAATATTAACAACGGGTGAATGCTCTTCCAACCTTTGTCGCAACCGAATGTTACGATGGAAAGAGTGAAAATAAAATTAACTGTATGCTTTGGCACTGAAGTGGTTAAGCGATGATCATATCTGATTTCTTTCACTGAGAAGAGCTTTGCTCATTTACTGAACTTGCTAAAGCGACTTTCTAATAACGGCGCTGATCCGGTTAACAAGACGTTTTCCTAGCTCTGCAGAATTCTTAACCGTGTTGTGAGCTGTGACTCGCTTTAGGATAAAGAAACTCCATGTTATGCTTTGCTTACTCTGACCTTGAACTCACCCTTACACAACCGTTTTATTTGATTGGCATTTTGATCACAAGATATTAAAAATATATATTCCAGCACAAAAATAACAATAATAACCTTTTCATCAGGACACTGCACATGATTGCCTGCACGACCCGTTATTGATGCAGAAAAAAAAAGAAGTGATTGCCTCGTTGAGATTCCCTGGTGTCATCGCAGGAAAATGAAGGCAGGAATTTTGGATTGTCGAGTTTAAGAAAATAAAATAACAAATCAAAATTTTCCTCTCGAGTTGATATTGCGCGGTTTAGAAATTTACCCAAATTTCACCCGTATAGTGAACAGTATTCTTCGAAGAACGGCTTTAACAAAAACTTTCATTCTTCGTGCTCAAAAATTGTCGGCTTGATCGAAGTGAGGTTACAGGGGCAAAAAAAAAGACTTTAAAGAGCAGTAACACCTCAAATCAAGTTGATATTTCAGTATTTTGGCTCTGTACAGCAACATCGTCATATTTTTAAATGCTCAATTTATCTCCTAGTATTTTATCAATTACTTTGATTTGGAATTGCAAACACGTTTCCAAAATTAGAAGAATTTTACGCCACTGCAATCTGCGACACCATCCGCCCAGAAATGCCTTTGATAGTCACAGCTGTACAAATGTTGTTCAATTTTTTTTTTCTCCATTTTTAAGCCAACAGACAAGGGCATCACGAGATTGCCTTTTCAATTTTGACAACGCGGTCGTCGAACAGCTGAGGAGGACAATTTATTTTGCTTCCCATGCAGTTAGTGAAAGAATAAATAAACTTAACACTGGAGATCAAAAGTTCTAGAATAAAACTCGCTTTGCTTACTTGCCCGTCTCTTCATGGTGCCCACTTTAGCCAGGTTTTCAGGTGATAAACTTCGGGCCCGTTTCGGCGGCTCTGTTACAGGCGAAAAAGGGCTGTCATCCACAGGTTCTGAACACTCAGAGGCAGTTGAAGACGTGGAATGTGGGGAATCTCTCAAATCGACACCATTTCTCGCCGATGCGCTCATGTAGCCGTCGATATCAGAAGATGAACCGTGTCTCGGACCGAATTGTAAACCCTGGTCGAAGCCATCTTGCCTCCAAGCCGGCTTAGAAGAATCTTTTCTTTTTCTAGTCGGAGATGGCGGAGAGGACACACTGCACTTGCTGGCTAGTCTTCCCCGGTTCTGTTTCCAGGAAAATAAAAGCAGTGAGGGGTTTAAAGCACTATTGTCTAGTGTTGTTAAACAATCTCGTAAACCTCTCTGACAGGGATAATTTGCTGCGCGCCTTATATGGGTCGGCGTTTAACCGTTGGGTCCTGCGGCCGGTGCAGGTTGCGAAAATATAGGTTCGACTTAAGTACTTACTTCTGTAAACATCCTAGGTTGCCACAGTGTTTACAATATTGAGCGTAATAAACAACAGATAAGCCACGAAGTATCCGTTACATGAGGTACTAGCTGAAAAGATTTTACGAGCAAAGTCCCAAACTTTATATTCCAATCATAAAATTATACGGGCTTCGCCCAGTACGAAAGGACATGTCCACAAATTGAAGAGGACCGTAAAACGAAGGATTATCCCTAAAAAGCGTTGAAAAGGTCTTAATAGAGCTCTACGCCAATAAAAATTCCATCAGTTTTCGCTTTGAAGCCCACCAAGTCTGGAATTATTTATGTCGGTCACTGAGTGTACGTGATAAAATGCGCACGGCGCCTTCGAACGCACAAAGGCTACTCGAGAAAAGCCGTGTTCGATGCTGACATTTGACCTATGAGACGAAAACTTTATTAATTAAAAGCTATGCAAACCACTCAGAAGATTTTTGACTTCCTTTGAGTTCTGTTTTAACAGTACGGAACATTCGGAAGTCGCTGTCAACTTTAGTCGTCCAAAAAACGACATAACCTTCATTTCTTCCACAAAAAGTGTGCAGGTGTGAAGTTTGAAAATATTGATATTTGCACGCAATATTCAACAATTGAATTGTGTTTCCAGTTATCGTCGAGGATCCACGAGTGTTATCATCTGATGTTGGAGCGACTGACCCTGGCCCGCCGGAGGTAGAAAACTTCAAATGTCACCTCGTTGTCAGATCATTCGTTTTCTCCTTTTAGCCGGAAATGATTCGATTCGCGCGAAGCAAAGGGCTTTGTAAGGCTTCTCATTTGTCAAATGCAGGGGGGGGGGGGCTTTTTCTGCTTAATGTCGAACCATAATTTCAATTCAAATTTATATAATTGCTCGAAGTGTGCCAAATTCGGAAAAGGTAAACAGTTTAATGACAGAAATGTGCCCATTTTATGCACGTTCCGTCGAGGAAGATTGAAAAAAATGGTCATTAAAATTCAGCGATTAAAATATTTTGTCCACAACGTCAATATAATAATCAACATGTTCAGGTCATGTTGAATTGTGAGTCAACAATGGAACAATAGGAAGCATTAACAACTCACTACCCGACATTTGCAGCAGGACTTACTTGCGAAACCCACCTCCAGCGGTGAAAGAAGTATTTTTGGTGCAAAAATCTGAGCGGGTGCCGCTTTCGTGTGTGTGATGTCAAATCTGAATTTTGCCGTATTAAAAACCCCCCAAACCAGGTGGAAAGTGCGAAAAAATTTCAAGAGCTATTGTTACTTCTAAGCTGTCAATTTTATCACCACTTTGCACCGCCTCCTCCGTCAGTTCGAGAGCATCCGCAAACAGATCTAGCGAAGCCTGTGTTCTTTTACAAAATGTCAAAACGCAACCCACAACACGATTTTGGTGCTTTTGTGTTTCTAATAAACTCGTCTAGAAGATATAATCTTCTTAACTTTAGTGTTTTGCGGATTGTTATTCGTTTTTCTAGTGTTATTTGCTCCAACACACAAATTCTGTTTAATGAGTCAACTCAGAGCTCGCCGGGTAATGGCAATTTTTTTTTTACCGTTAATGGGTGTGCGAGATATTGGAGTACATTGGAGCTAGTCTAGAAAGATTTTAGCTAGCTTCAGTCTCCGGTCCTGCCAAACAACACGCAAACCAATAAAGAAAAAGAATGTCGTGTGAATCTAGTAAAAGTTCTCACCTGTGAACACGCATCAGACAGCAATGTATTGTTCGCAGATTTTACGGGGCAAGCCACAGAAATTTTAAACTAAAGCATATTGTAATATCTAAGCCTTCCCTTGTATAAATATAGTCAAGTTAATCCCTTACCACAGGCGACGAAATTCTGCAACCCAGACAGTCGCATATAGGTGGATGAACCTTAATCAGTCCGCGTGCTATCAAACTTTTAAGAGATTTGCCTTTGTAGCGGATACTTCTTTTCCAGTCTTTTGCAGTTTCCCGTCCGCTGATGTATTGCAGTTCATTTGGTGTCAGCCATTCGCCTTGGAATAAAATGCAAGGTCCTTTGCTTCCTTGACACAACTTGGACACATAAAGCAGTGCAGCGTTTTCGCCGCACTGAATTTCCAACGGTTCCTCCGTCACGAGTCCTTGATCAGGTCCGGCCGGCCTTTCGTTGTTAACGTCAAAACGAATTGGTTCGCCCATGCTCTTCTGACCCGCATCGCTTTGCTCTGTTTTCACGATGAAATTAGAACTCTCCGAGTGGCTGAAATTTATGTGAGTAGGCCCTGAGCTTGTCGAATTTACGCTGGGATTCTGAGGAGGCATTTGTGCGGAGGTGCCGGTGTTGTTATGTTGTGCGTGAGGCTCGTCACGACTGCTATCGTCGGATGCAAGTTTTTCTCGGAGTGTCTTAAGTTCATTAGCATGTGGTAAACCGGTACTCGTCTGCAACGGCGGGGTCGCTTTCTCGACAGACTCACTCGCAGCCATTTTCAAATCCTCGAGGCCCGAAAAACTGCAGATCCACAAAAACGCGAAGATTTTCGGAAGTAATCATGTGGCTAAAATTTGCGCCGCGCTCGCTTATGTTTTCGTGTGGCGACACTGGCGACAAGTTTTCTGCCGTCTGTCGCCGACCAAAGCCTGTCGCTCTTTATTTGATGTGATACCTTGCTGGCTTTGCACTTCTGTGATTGGCTGGCGACCTGTCGGAGTGGAACGCTTATCGTTAGTCCGGCCAATGAGATGCAAGCAGTGGTGTAAATAGCAAGTCTACTATTACAGCATGTACATTGTTCTCTTATGAACGTTTAAGTCGTGTCTGCCAGCCAATTTGCTTGAGAGTGAAAATAAAATTAAATTTTCCCATCACTTTGGATGTCTGTATGCGAAAACGACGCAAAAATCGGATCGATGCAGTTTTAATGAAATTGTTTCCGTTCGGAAAGGAAAGTTCTTCCCGTCTCAGGGCTGCGACGGAGCCCATAAAACAGGTCATTACGTAAATGCATAACCCCTGACATTGCATCGAAACTTTGTCCCAGCGATGCAAAACGTTTCTAACCCCATTTTGTCGTTCTAAAAATAATTTCACCGTTTGAAGCTTGGCACAAGTATGATCAGTTTCACCATTTCTCGCACGCTTGTCGTGCTTAAATATTCATGGACACGTACGACAGACATATTGATAATAAGTCATTGTGCTCGCCGAGGGTTATGACGTCATGCAACCCACGCAAATGGGTTCAAGACTAAACATTGGAATAACCAGCGATGTGATAAAATTGCTTCCACTTCTAAATAATGCATTCACCAGGGTTGGCAACTGCAGTGGATAGAAAAGAGAAATCCTACAGCTACATTCGACTTTGCGTAAAGGCCGAAGAGATCGCACGATTTTGCCAGAAGCATTGTTACAATTCCTGACAATTCAACCCGCTGCCGGCCAGAGGAGATTTTGAGCGATTTCGCAATTGCACTGAAGCGTCCGTCAGTAAATTAATACCACAATTACGGGGCGAAAACTGACGCACAATAAATAGGGTTTGACTCTGTATATTTTCTATCGGAGGAAATTATTTATCAAGGAATTAGCAAGGTTCTAGCCAAAACCTTATTTACTCTAGTTAAATTTTCCTCTAGGCAATAGCTGACGAGAGAATGGCTAATATTTAAAACGATTGAATTTATAAACGCGTTTGCTTTCGCTTTCAAACGATATCCCACTGGCATAAATATCAGTCTCGCGGTTTCGCTGATGCCATTGAACAAACCGTAGTCGTCAGCGATATCTCTCGTGAACTTCGCGCGGTCAGTTAATCGCGCTTTGGGTTTTTGCCAGATTTTACACTATTATTATTTTATCATTCACTTTTTTTTTCTTTTTTTAAAAGACCTAGAGCTTATTTCAATGTTCCGGGATAATCATATTGTCACGCACTGATTTACAAAAGGCCGAAAACATAGCATTTAACTTGTAATTGTAAGGAAAGCGTGCCAGACTTTTTTGCCCTTAATTTAAGATAAACATTTAAGTTGTATAAATGTTTGCGATACACAATTGTTTTATCTTTCGCGTATTGTTGTCGGCTGTTCAGCCTCTTGACTCAGGAAATCCATCCTTGCTTTCCAATCTCCGGATGTCCGACAAATTCGATAGATAGATAGATACTTAAACGCTGATGAACGCGAAACTAATATCGTTTGCAGCGAACCGAAAATAGCAACGCCGGTGACTGGTGACGCGAAAAATGGTGAACTTGAGTGAAGCTCTTGTAGCTGATGTGCAAGTTTTTAAGGCAAAACTGTTATCACATCCACAGCAGATATTCAGTTAACATCGATCAATTGAGAGAGAAAACATGCTTGTGTTTTCAACCGATATATGCTCAAACTTATTTACTCAGAGTAATTATGGCCTTGAACTTTAATGTTTTTTAAGGTTTATTGAAGAACAAACCAGTGTTACCCTTGGCGACAGATTTTATTTTTTTTATGCAAAACATTCCATTTGGAACCTTATCAGTTTCTACTGATAATGGCTTGGACGAAACAGCAAAACCTCACCGAGCCTCGTCACGTTTGCTGACGGATACAAATCAACACTCTCAGCGGCCCTGACTATGTTTAGTTGTTCAATCAGTTATGGCGAACTAAACAAGTCACCACTACAGACCTGTAATGGTATCTCGGAGAAATGCGGGAGTCTTCGCTCAGTAAACTCAGTTGAATCACTCGTCAAAAGCTTAGTAATATGACAAGCAGAATGAGTAACAGTGAATGGATTGTTCATCGCGTCACCAGCTCTTGCTCAACCACATACTCGCTAAACTTGGCGGAAAACTCTTAATACAGCTGTAAACGAACAAAAATGTTATTTCCCGATTCTGTTCAATTCATCTTAAAATAGAGGTTGCCAGGCAAAATGAAAATTTCGACTCTGCTTTAGCAACTTTATTTTAGTGCCTTGGGCATGTTTTGGTGAATTGAGACTGTGATAAGTCAAAACTAAGCTGAGCTTGCCACGCAAGTGTGCTGTAATCGAGGTAGAAATTAATCAGAAACTTCCGGGGAAAAAGTAGATATTTACAAGAACCATTTGAATTCTCCTTTTCACTGACGACCTGAAGACACAACGTTTATGTTAGAACTATACTCTCCGCACTCTTAACGACATCTTTAATGACGACGAATAAACATTTCAACTAACTACCTTTGTGAAGAGAGAGTTACAGCTGGACGTGCAGTGAAAGCAACTATCAAAGTTACATTCCAGTACCAGCTGAAGATATGCACAACAGTGTGCAATTAGATATAATCCGGTGTAGGAACGTAGACAAGCAACTGAACTCATGAAATCCCCTAATGTGTTCATATTTAGTTCGAGGTAAATTCTTGTCAGCTGTACACAGCTGAAAGTAAGCACATTTGATGTAGAAATATAAGATATTTGTTCATTAAATGAGCAAGAAACGGCAAACAGAGTGCTTCAGTACAAACCCTATTTCGTATAGCTGTGTTGAGTTTTACCTTAGTAACAAAAGGAAAAACATTGTGTCGACACATAACATTTTCTCTATTTCGAAACTTCTATAACAAACTGAAAGGCATAAATACAATCAGAAACAACCACCAATGGTTCTTTTGAACGAGGAATTCTAATAACAGAAAAGTAAACAGTGTATTAATTGTCATAATATTTCAACTGAACTTGTTTTAGCCCAAGCCATTAGAAGCGGCAAGAGAATGACACGTTCCTGCAAGAACGATTTCAGTGATAAACTACATCGAGTTTCCATCAAACAACGTTACATTCTCTATTCATGAAAAAATCGTGTCTCTTTTTTGCCTTTTGTTTTATTAATGGAGTTGTGAGGTTGAAACTAGTTCAACGATACAACAGATTGGTGTGCACTGTCAGGTCACATCACTCTACTTCGCGATCCGGACTGCAGTTTTAGCCTCTTGAAATTTTCCATTCGATTTGTTTTTTGCAAGCTATACTTTACATTTAGCATTGAGCGATCTTTTGAAATTAATAACCTCTGCAAAACGAAACATCTTGGCAAGTATAACTCCCTGTACAGATGACCTTAGAACAGTGTGCAAAACATGAGGTTTTTGGACATGACACAATTGCTCTGGGTTTGTTTTGCAGCAATGAGTTCCCTTTGAAATTTAGTGCCGGGGTTTTTAAGAACGGGTTTGCATTATCGATAGATAATCGATCCAAGTTCATTCAAATCAATACTTGTCCTTTCCATGCATTAAAACCTGTTCTCTCTCATGAAGTAACCAGTATGAGGAATGAGCTAAAATCACCAAGTTTGAAGAGGGCTTGAATTGACAAGTTAGGCATCATAATCATATTTTATTTCAACCATACTGGAGTAAGACTCAATTTCTGTTTTCCTTTTTTTTTGTTTGAATACCTTGAAACTGTGATACTCGATCCTACTCATGTGGAAATAAAATTTTCAGAGTGTATTTGAATGGTGTTAGAGCACTGCTTTAAATCAGGGAAACTTAGATTAACTAATTTTGGTTTCTTTTCATTTTCTCAGGCATTTTTTACGAGATTTGCCTTTTTGTTACTTTTCACAGTCTTTCAATATTAAATTGCATTTAGAGACAACAAAACTAAACGAAAACAGCTGCCTCACTGCCTCTGATATTAGAACAGCGGACCGTGCTTAGTCCTGAACCAAGCCAGTAAGTACCTTGGTTCAAGCTTCCCTTTGTCCTACAAGTTGCGTTCTATAAGCTCACGGTACGAAGGTTTCCCGTTGAGAGTTCTCTGTCATGGCTTGCAAAGAAAACAGTTACATTAGACATCGCCTTTCTCGGAAAATCCAAACACATTCAACTCCATCCTTTCCCAGATATAAAGCCTACAAAACTCAGCACTCAGCCGGCTCAACTGCAATTCCTCACTATGAATAGGGCTTGAATTGACAATTTAGGAACTACAATTTATTTATTTCATCTTATATCACATCTCAAAATAATTTATATATGAGCTATGATAGAATATGAATGTTCTACCTTTTACCTTTTGGTCGGATCATCGACGGTTACCGGAAACACAATGTTTAATGAAACTTGATTTCTAGGCGGAAATTGTGCACTTTTGAATTCGGCCACTTCGATCATCTGATTTTGTCTTCTCTTTTGAATTTGGAAGTTTCCCTGCTTTTTCTGCAATAATAACTTTTTTATCCATCACACAGTCTTCAATATAAATTTCCCGTTGTAAAACAACAAACCTTAGCGAGAGTTAATCTGCCTGTTTAGGCGACCGACCTGAGAGCAGCTGCCACATGAAATGCGGTAGTCAATTTCTCTCCCCCACTCGGTGTTTCCGTAGGTTCCAAATGACTGCTGTGTTTGAGATTCAGTGGGTTCTGTCTGTGGGTTTTATGCCTCGGCGTTTTACAAACATAACATTTATATCGGCATGCCGGACTGATGGTCAAACATAATCAATAATTCCTTCTCAGATATTGAACAAACACTTCGTAAGAGGAAGAATATTGAAATCAACCACTGGATAAGATTTACACTTAAACACAATTTCAAGAAAGACGATTTTAATAATCTCTAAACAAAATTCTAGTGGTGAGCTTCGACTTACTACTTACTCGCAAACACTACTACATCAAGACGGCTGATCGATGAGCGAGCTTCAATCACAACATCAAACATGCTTCCTGAGTAACTTATGCTCGCTCTCTTCATGAGATTTAAAAAATATCAGCAGACTACTGAAAATAAAGCGGATCATTGCTAACTGTGAAAAAGCAAAAATTCGTTTATAATTTCGATGATTTGGATTTAAGCGTAGTATTTCATTAAGGAAATTAGATATTGTGTTACCCTCATGCTAAGATATTCGGGATCAGTGGTTTGAGACTAACTATTGTGGCTTTTAAACTCTGGTAGTAAAAAGTCATGTTCTCTGAAACAGTACGTTTTACCTTGATTTAACACGGAGAAACGATGCAATAATTTAAGATAAGGCCAGCTTGTGTAAAGATCTCAGCAGATGCCCAGGAAATTAAAACGTTCAGCGACTGTTTGCAACCACTGATTTGCTTGGTCATCGGACGAATATAACCAGACCTTTTCAACGGCCTTTGCGGTTCTTCCCCCGCAGTTATAATTATCAGACGCCAACATCATCATTGCTACCCAAGGCTTTTACAGTTCGCCCTAAATGAAGATCCCGTGAGTAATGTAAGGCGTATTAAGCCATGCCGGGTATCATGATAAAGCTTCGTATTACAAACTGAAAGCTTCACACAGAGATCGTGAAACTTTGTCCGCCGCGAATGATATGTTCTGTCACACTTTGCACTCTAATTCGAACCTTTCACAGTAAAGAAGCGCTTTTACTCCTTGATTTTCGTTGTTGCCTTCTACTCGGTCGAAGCAAGTTTCTCCAAGGATTGGCGAGTCGTTTGGACTCATAAAATGGGGTTAACAGCAATGAAGGTGACGAACCGCAAAAATTATTTTGTACACCATAAAGTCAAAAGTCTTCCCTAGCCTGCCTCGCGTTGCTCCTGTAATTGATGTAGCGTGATCAAAGATTGAGCGCGCTACTGTGTCGACTTACAAGGAAACTCAACACTGAAAATTTCAAAAGGACTTCTACATCGTAAATAATCACATTACAGTCATTAGATTCAAAATGCGCATAAATTGGTTTAGGAAAAAGTTATGCTAGTCTGCACGTCCGTTCCGTTTTGCATCGCATGACGATTTTCCGGCATAGCAACTATCACAAAAATGGGTTCAACGCCTGATCATAATAACTAATAAATATAACAGATAAAGAGCGACCTGCAAGAAAATTTATCATCGCTCACTGGAAAATTAACCCCGGGAATTAACATCTTGTTGCCCGGGAAATTTTACCCTGATAGTAAATTTTTACAGTCCGTTAGAGGAATGAGTAGGGTGTTATCAATTCGATTCATTCTGTTTCACGTATAAACAAATGCACAGCTTGCGAGCAGAATTCACAACAACCGGGTACATTTATTTCGCTGGACAGGAACGTCGGTACGAATATCAGTTCGCTCCAATAAAAAAAATATTGTCCCGACGGTTGTGAATGAATATGACAAAATGTGAAAATGAATTTTACAAAGACTGAAGAATTTAACACACCTGGTTAGAGTGCTCGGACGAGGACCCACGCAAAATTGGCCAGACTTTAGTACTATCTCGTCGGTGTAGCTTCGCCAGAAAATTGATCCAATGATTACGATGAAAAGAATCTGGCGAACATTGCGCAACCTAGGGCCGCCTTTTTAGAGCCTAATCAAATATCGATGAGATTTTTATTCAATTCAGATCTGATGACAGCGTCGTGCAGGAATGAATCGCACGGATCCGCGTGCGGCGTGACCTCGTGTCGCGCACTCACGACAATGCTGACGTCATAGTCCCTTAAGAGCGGTCGCTATGCAACGAAGCTCGCCTTATTGTATGTTTGATTGATTATTCAAATCCTTCAATTGTTTTCAAGATAAAAGAGCTTTGCTCTTGGATCATTTGTGAATCAGCTCCGAGACAGTGAGTGAGACAGTGCGTGTAGTCCGGCAGTTTTTCAATTAAGTATTGATCAATGTAAGAAGCGTGTGACCAATGAGCGATAAGCACGGCTCACGTTTTTGTTTTCGTAATTTCGTTTCCCGTTGACGGAGGCATCAGCCTGACTGACTGTGTTCGAATATAATCCGAGGCAACCATTGTTTTTGCATGCTTGATGATGACAAGATGTCATTATCTTTTCAAATTACTAGGCATAAGTCACTATCAGTGCAAAAAGAACTGTACGCAATTGTTCGGTAAACGTCACAGAACTCTTAAGAACTCTTTTAGTCAATCAATCAAACAATCAATCAATCAGTCAGTCAATCCTAAAATCTACAGTTTAACCCCATTAAGTTTTTACGCGGGTCAACGGGCGAGAATTTAACCACTTTATAGATATTTTACCAACCAATGCATTTAGGGAATTTGATTGAAATGGACAGGGTCAAATACTGGCGTCGATAGGTGTTTGTTTGTTTGCCAGAAAATTCTACGATATTTGTAATTTGCGGTTTTTAGTCCAGTTTTTGGGCTGTATGGAGATTATGGCATTTCCGAGCTCTTGATTTATTTCCTTGCATCCTAGTATGGAAAAACCTGATAGGAACCATTCGAGACCATCACTGCTTTTGAAGAAAAAAAGTCGACACCAACCCTCTCGCTTCCTATTCAGTTGATCAACACTGATAAAGTGACAAATGATACGTCAATTGTCAGCTTTTTTTCGGGTCTGACAAAGCATCTCTCGTAAATTTAGGCCACCAGCTTTCTGGACGATGTTATTTTTCTTCTCTTCTTGTCTTGGTTCTGAAGCTTTTGTATTTATGACTATTTTTTGGCATCCACAATTAACAAATTACAAAGCCTCGTTCAATCTGTATAAAGTGTTTCACAAGGTTCATTGCTTGCACTCAAGCCGGAGTCACGCACATTGAAAAGCATCGATAGCATTAGAATGACAGCACAATTCAACAACAGAATTAACGTTGTTTATCATCGGCGTATAAAAACAAAACAAAATCAGGGTAACAACAAAAAATGACGAAATTGACTCTAAGCTGTTCTATGTGCACGCATACCTCCCACGTGGCTGTAAAGAGAAAGGCTGATTAATCTTCCTAAATTTGTAAAAGCTTGCTATTACTCAATGTTGGATTTTTACTGTTGTTGCTAATTATAGCCTGCCTTTTTCGACTTTCAAGGTAGATCACTTTTGATTGGCACGCCACGTGATGAACAGTGGTTGTTGACACCTAACTCCGGATTCAGTATTATAAAATACCTACAATGATCATATGGGAGAGAGGAACAGAATCGTTCTCTATGACTGGCTACCCGATGGCGCACGATGGCGCAATCATGCCCGTTCGGGATTGCCCGCTTCGTCCCGCAAGAAAGTAGTGTTTTTTTCCATATAATAGTTCCTCCAATGACCAGGCGGTGAAGATGACTGGATATTGGCATCGTTCTTATTTTGCGTGTTTATGGACCGAGACTCTGTTTCGGTCCATAAACACGCAAAAAAAAAAAAACGAAGCCAATATCCAGCTATCTTCACAGGACAAGCCTGATCATTGTAAACCAATGGGAGGGGCAGGAGTACTTGTCGGAGTAAGTATCCCACCGATCTGTGCGAGGCTTGAGCTTTGTCTGACCTCCAAATACGGCACAACTCGTAAAATACTCAACAAAACGTCTAATAAGATATATTTATTTTTATTGTTATTCCTTGGAGTGTACCAAAAAGATACTTTGAAATCTTAAAATATTGGCGTTTCGTAATCAGTACCCTATGTGAGACCAGAATCCTTGATTTATGCCCGTAAAAGAGTCGCCCCCCCACCCCGCGGAGGTAATCCCTCGGGGTTTTTTTTTCGAGAAGCTGGCAGCAGAGGTGATATGCCAAAAATACGCCACGACTGAAATATATACACTCTTGGGTCAGATTGCTGGAAAGCTGATTAACACCACTAGTCATGATTAAAAGGTGATACAAGTTTTAATTCTTTGTGTATAAAAGGTTTTTCACGACCTTTGATAATTATAAGAAGCCAACACATGCATCAGGTAAAAATCAGAAATAAAATTCTACGCGTCTGAGGGATGGTTTACACCCCACACACGCTCTTGGGTTAAAAACCTTGAAATTGGCGTACGAGTATCTAACATAGGCTTTTAACACCGCATCCCGCTACTATTTTTAGCTCGATCCCACCCAGGCGGAAGGTTTAGTCTGATCTGGCCTGGTCAGATTTGCAGATTTCCGTGCAACTTCGTAAGCTGCGATTTCCTGTTTTTCGTCTTCCCGCGCACCGTTAACATAAAACCCGCCCGTCAAAATGAGGCAAATCCTTTATCCCGCATGCCTACATTTACATTTCTGTCATCCCACCAGCATTCCGCCCGCATCCCGCCCGCATCCCGCACCTTTTGTATTCTTATCTCGCATCCCGCCAAGCCTATGTTGGATTCTCAACTATGATAAGTGTACGACTAAAATAAAAGCAGAACTTTACTGCTGTGACCAAAAGCAAGTTTAATGAACCTGCACCGAAACCAGGAATACCAGAATATGGTGAAAACAAAGCTGTAATATGTAGCAATGACAAGTACATTGAATCCAACTGTGAACTGTGTACCTGCAGATGGAAATGGCGTAGTGCGCGTGCTAAGCACGTGCGAGAGCGCGTGCTAGGCACATGCAAGAGACGCAAATGGCTGACCTTCCGGAGAGGTGACAGGTAAAAATGTAACCGGACCAAACAGGTTTTCCAAAGTGATGGAAATAACTCAATTAACTTCTGCAAACATTGTTATTACTACATATAATAATAATAAATGAAAGTGGCAAGCCTATTCAATACGTAAATAGTTTCTGGTTGCGAGCAAAAGCTATTTAGACTATAATTTACTGGTTAAGCCAGGATCTGCCAGGAACGTTAAAAGCACTGTTGAGACAATTTTAGTATTAAAAACATACTTAAGTTGTTTTTTAAAGTTACCATTTACGATGTAGTTTTAAGAACTTTCTAGCGGAGCTTCTGTTTCATGAAAGTTTTTTAAACGGAGCACCATAACTATAAGAACAGAACCACATACATGAAATCTGTGCCTGTCTTTTGATTAACATGGCCAGCAGCATGGATCGCGGGAACGTGCGCCCTACTACGACGTCGTCGCGCAACATGGCGGCCACAATTCAGCTACAAAACGATTAACACAGCGGACAATTGAGTGGTTGATTCCTTTATCTATCGAAAGCTCAGTTCAGTTCTTTTTGCTGGACGTTTTTAGAGGATTGATACTGAAGTGAAATGCCATATTGCGGTGACTCATGATTGCAATTTTCTTTGCGTTTTCTGAAAAAAATTGTCAAGTTGCTTAATCTTCAATAGGAGTGATACAGTCTTTCTGCTATGGTCGTTTTAGAAACATAACGCCAAAATGATGCCAAAACAATCGCGTTAATGCATCAGTCAATTCCAGCAGCGCCCATCCCCCACCGGGCTAATCCCCGGGCATTAGCATTTTTTTTAAAAAGTCGGCAAATTCCCCGGGGTGGGGACACATAAGCTGTCTAAATGCCCAGGGGTGGGGACGAAGAATGAGGGCAAATGCCCTGCCCCGGGATCGTCGCCTTCCAACACCTCTGCAGGTTTTTATTAACCAGTGAATAAAATGTTCAACTGTTCAGTATGTTAATGCAGTGGCAAGGTAAGACTCCTAGGATAACAGTACGTTATTTATCCCTATATATTTTGTTTTTAACATTAAATATTTCAAGTAAATGAAGAAATATCCAAAATTGAGAAAACATACCTTTAAAAACATCGACAAGTTTTTCTAGGCCCTGACAGACAAGACATTGCTCCACAAACGCCTCGTCTTTTCCGCTGAACTCATCCATGGCACTTTCAAAAACACGTGTGTCAAATGCCCGGGGGTCGCCCCGGGGAACGCAAATGCCCAGCCCCCGGGCCGCGATAAAATTGCGAATGTTCCACCCCCGGGATTGACAACATGAGCAAATGCCCCGCAGTTGGCCGGGTGGGGATGGGCACTGCTGGAATTGACTGATGCATAACCCACGTTCCAGTTTATAACAAAACGATCCCATGCTGTAAAAGAAGTCAGTTGGTTGATGAAAGGTAGTACATAGCAGTGTTTCGCAGCGAAATACAATCCATAAGAAAGTTAAATAGAACAATATGAATTGTCCCACAAAAAAAGAGCTCTGCAAGTCTCACCCAAAAAAGAGTTAATAATTCATTCCTTTTTGCGTTCAGATTAATTTACGGACTCACCGAGTCAGAAAAATGCTTTCTTAGCTTTATTTTCACAGCCTAAATACAAGCTCACTACAACAAAGCGCATTGATATCAAACACTGCACGTTACTATCAATACAATATATGACAGCTTATCTTATAAAAAAGCAAATGATACAAATCTATTCGACAACGATATCATAAATAGGCACGCACTCTGGGTAGAATATCATTTTTTATCTTGACTCCTCAGTATGGTACGTGTTATTTCCAAGTCCACGGCCTCGTGTTTCAATTTAAGAACAATTTCGACGCACACAAATATAGGCTGTTCTCAACAGGGTCGCTTAAGCCAAACCAAATCATTGTCTAGTCCAATGAAGCTTTCACAAAGTTGATACAATAGATGTGAGTGTAACATTGTATATCTTTTAACGTCCAGGCACCACGTGCGTAACACGTGAGTAACTCATGTTTACTCAGCTACCGAGTCCACGTGACTATTTACATCTGGGTGTTTATGCTCGGTTGTGATCAAGCCTTGGAGAAGGATCTTGTACTGGGTTGTGACGTCACTCTTAACTGTCAGCTAGAAATGGAGGAACAAGAGAATATCACTGGGAAACGCACACCTATGCTATTCGCTGAGTTTTAAGTTGGTTAGGTTTTTCAAATTCTTAGTCAATCAACAACAGCTTGCCTATTTGATCTTTGCCTCCCTCACTCCCACAAATGAACGGCCACGAATTAATCAAAAACGTTCTCCCCAGGTTAGAGTGTACCACTTCGTTTTACAATGATGATTGTGCCCTCTTTGGAATTATGTTATTTTCTTTTTAATGCCTGTGATAAGAACTGGCCAAATAATACTCTTAACCTACCATTGAGCTGGTATTAACAGGTTCATTGGGCTGTGAAAAAAACAACAAACAACGAAATTTTTGTTAGGTAAAGTTACTGCAAAACTCAAGTTTCAAGTTTGACTCTCAAGCCTATCAACTCTCTGGTACTGCGCTACAAAACCAAGCCATAACTACTTTCCCTACTCATATAGTGTTTGTAAAAAGGTCGAAACTCTTCAAATTAGGGAAAGGAGCCCCTTTAAAGTCTTCTCCATCCTTAACCATCGTAGTTCCATTATAGTTTGTTATTATCTATTTGGTGTTTTTTCTATCTTAATAAACCTCAATTTAAACGTAATTTTGTACTGGTCGAAATAAATCAAAATACAGCGACTGGCCTCCTTTAAGGAAATGAGAAGTAACTTTGTCACTTACGTCATGGCCTGCAGGAGGTTGCCATCGAAACACGATGTTCTTTTTCACGCCAATATCAACACCCGCCTGAAATGAGGAACAAACACAAATTGGACAAGACCCAGTCCCCGTCAGGCAATCTCACCCAGGAAAGATTGCATAGAGAAAAGGCTATGGAAAACGAGACACAAAATAAAGGAAAATACAATTCAAAAAACTCGCACCTTCAGAGGTTCAAAGTTAAATCCTCTCTCGTTTGCCTCCTTGGGATTGTCAAAATAAAAGTCACAGGACTGCAAAGAAAACAAACAACTTATTATTAGCGTAGTGAAACCAAAGCTAAAGTGTTCACAGCGGACCAATCACAACGCGCGTAAATATCTCAGTGAACCGATCAGGGCTGCCATTAAAAGTCTTGAAATCCACGGAAATCGCGAGAAAATTCGAGAAGCCATTTCACGGCTGGTTTTGGTTCTGCAGCTGATTGGTTAAGAAAACAATACCTTCGTTCTGATTGGCTAGGCCTATTATACCAAGTTGTAGACAGGCCTTTTTTTTAACAAACACAGAGCTTAACACACAAAAAAATCATTACAAAGGAAACAAAGATTACTTTTGATAACTAATCTCTGAAAAAAGTTCAGTTTGCCTTGCACATCAAGGCTGGAAGTCTTTTCATACCTTCTTAGTTTGTATGGTGGATTTGATGCAGCCTATCTCCACGGCTCTTTCAGCGGCCTCAAATCCATCTGGAGTTGAAACACTCTTCATCGTCAATAAGACAGTCTTCTGGATTGCTTTTGCATCTACAATAAAACATTTCTTCATCAAGAGAAATGTTTTCTGTTCAACATCTATTAAATCTATGTGAGGAGCGTGATATAATGTTCGGCGCGAAGGACGCGTATATCCTCATATCTAATCAGCTAAAAGCCATGGGCCCGCGGACATACAAGAAAGAAGAAAAGGCGATTAATAAAACCCTTGGCTACAAACAACTTCCTGCATTTGGGGATATTCAAGTTAGTTCGTACTATATCAATTACAGTAAGATTATCCACGAAAGTTCAGCTTTTGGTTAGTGTTTCAAACTACTTTTTTCCGAATACAAACGAATTTATCCACTGAAGCAAAGTTATCGGATACATTCGTAGCACATGTAGAACTCGCTTTAAACTGGTTTTTCGAAAGCCAGTTTGAAGCGAGTTTCAGTCCTTTGCAGAGTTGATTGAGATTGATGGGAGCTTAACTTTGGTCGACTTTTGATGTTTTAATTGGCATATTTGTGATTTCCGCTGCAATAATACTGTTGCGGCGAATATTTGTCTGAAGTATTTATAACCCCATTGGGGATAATTACATGTAGTTATCGGTCGCAAGGGATTAGTATTCGTTTTCGCGCTAAGCCGGAGATCAGTATTCGTTGTTGAAGACAGTTTTTTCGCGGAGTCGTTCGAAGAGAGACTACGTTTCGTTTCATTTCGTTTTTCATATTCGTAGTATTTAATCGGAGTCGTTGTAACAAATACATAAACGAGATTACAAGGTCTAACATAGGCCAAAGATAACCAAATCTTGATGATATTTGTGTGTAGTTAGTTATAACTAGAACCCAGACCTTCGTCTTCTTCTTCCTCCACCTCTGCTCTTAGTGACTCAGCACTGGGCATCAACTCGTCCCAGCCCCTCAAGTACACGATATTTGACCAGGCGCGGCCCAGTAGCTTGACAGAGTATGGCTGGTCCTAAAATTCAGCAATAAAAAATAATCAGATACTACAAAAGAACTACAATATTTGCAAATCAAATTCTTAAGTCTTCTCCTTGGGAAAAACAACTTTAAATGCGAACGGCGAGTTTTACCAACGCCATGTCATAATTGAGCTGCGCACGCCCAGTCGCTTCTCCGCTTACGTCACACAATGTAGGCTACGTAGCGCTAAGTACACAGTCAGGTAACAAGTCAAGTCGAAATAACTCCGAAAATAATAGTACACCATTGTTTAAAAAAACGACAAAAACGGAACTATAAACCAAACAGGAACACGGATGGCAAAATTTGGTAAAAAAAATTGATACGGATTAGACTTCATGATAACGCACAAGCTTTTATTCGCCATTAAATCGCGTCGAATTATTAAATAGCGGTGCTCTTAGGACCAGTAGATGAGTGACAGTCAGTACTTACCCCGTTATTAATTTCAACAGAAACCTCGTCAGCGTAAAGCTCACTAGCGTGGTCCGGGTTAAACGATATTGTGATTTCCTTAGACTCGCCTGTATTCAATTATACACCAAAAGAAAAGAAAAAAAATTAAACGTCCGTGAACGTATACACTTGACAACCATTGAACTAAAAAGGACTTATTACGCAGTTTGGAGAAAATGTCCTGTTTTCTACCTGGGCCAATAATCCCTTGAGCCGGAACACAGTCAAATACGGCCATACCATTGTAGTTCGACGGGCCTGTGAGAAAAAAAAAATCATTTTCAAGGTAAGAGATGATAACTTAAGACAAGAAGTAGCGTGCAGTCCATACATAACATTCTCACCTAAAGCATGCTGCCGAGTTTCTGGTAATTCGTTAAATGGCGGGAGGAATCTGGGTAACACTTGTGCGCGGCTGTGACGTAATGGCGATAAGCTGTCAAGCTTCAGTGAATAGGTGATTGACAGCTCTGACGTGTTGGAGATCTGGAAAAGAAAACCAGTTAAAAAAGATTCAACACTCGCTGACTTCAATAACGCGCGAATTTTCTAATTGCTAAATCAAAAGATTATTCGATGAGCTCTCGTTGTGCTCGGCCAGGATTGCTAAAGTATGGAACAAATTACCAAAAGATGCAGTCGTGGCTAACAACCTTCAACAGTTAAAATCTAAGTTCAAAATGTGCTTAAATATCCATTAAATTATTGTAATTAAGAATCTTAATTTTAATTTTGGTTTTACTGTACTTTTTTCAACGCATTTTCACGAAAGGATAACCTCCAAAATTGAAAAGGAAGGAAGCAGAGGATTTCGAAAAACCTTATGTCATGACGGAGAGCAAAAGATCGGGCATTATGGCATATGTTTGGGACCAAATGTGTTATTAAGGTTTTAGGGAAGCTTGAGGTCAGAATAAATCCTCCGAAAAATTTAGAGCGCTAGAAAGAAGCCAAGTTTTTGAAAGACGTTTAACAATAGAAACTTCCTTTACGCACCTTGAAAGTGGATGAAATCGTGTCACCGACTAAAGCGTCTCCTAAATCCAGCAGCCCATCTTCAACAGACAGAGAAATCACAGGTTGAACCCCCCTGCCTTTAAGTCTTATATATAGAGTGTTCCGGGGGCACCGCACCTCCAGGACTTCATGAAACTAGAAAACAATGTTGGAGAAACAGCTCCATGAACGGAAAGGTATATATTTTTAATCAACTCATTCACTTGTTTTGTGTTTTTGTTCGAATGTCCAAATCAGTCACTCGTGTAATATCTGACAATCTCACGCCTTCCAATGTCACGCCATCCACTCACCTCTTTCGGGGCATTAGGACCAAACGATACAATTACGTTATGAGTCGCTTGGGGTTCCAAGATCCTCAATGCGTTTAGCATCTGGAACGGACCGTGAGGATCTAGTAACGAGGAGCTTAACTACAAGACAAAAAAAAGATACTAGATCAGAAACTCACACAAACCAAGTACAAGGACTGCGGCTGACTGACTGACTGACATAACACAATAAAACTTACTCTACTCTCTCACAGTTTACACTACTAAATTTAATTACTGCATTTTAATGTTGACAATATATCTTTTCTGACTGGCTGACTTACTGTCTATAACTCACTCACAGACTGATAAAATGAGTGGCTGACTGACTGTTTCACGGACCAATCGACCAACTAACTGAACGACTGTCTGACTGACTGACTGACTGACTGACTGACTGACTGATGGACTAACTGACTGACGGACTGACTGGCAGACCGACCAACCGACAGACCCACTGATTGACTGACTTACTGACTGACTGACCGACCGACTCCCTGACTGACTGGTTGACTGACTCACCGACCGACTAACTCACTGACTGACTGACAGATCGACAAATTGATTTATTGATCGACATATCACCGCAGTGTTCACTTATGACCTTCACTCACCTGCACTGGCTCGTTGGAGATATTTTGGATGGTAAAACTTTTCAATTCGCATTGACCTTGTGAGAAGAAAACATATACAAAATTAGTCTAGTAAACAGACGCTTGTCTTAACGCCCGGCTCAGTTCCTTCTTCGCGCGAAAAACTGAGAAGAAAAATTCCATCAGTAACTACCGGTAGTTCTACAAGGTTTTATGTAGAGTTTTAAACCAGAGTAACGACCAATCAAAGACGGTTCTTCAAGTAGCACAGTTGCGACATACGTTTGGAATGTTTTAGATGCAGCCCCACTTTTTCTTCGACGGGGCAACAATTGTTTACTCAGGACAATCGTCGGAGACTATTCTAAGATTCAATTCTTTCGTTTTTGACCAAAACTCAGTTGCAGGCTTACATTATTCTTAACTTGATCATCACTTTCCTTCGCTCCACATTTAGTAGCAGAAGCAAACAAAAACTAAAATCACTCTCAATGAGAGAGTTTCTTACCCAGCGACACATTTGCAAAGTCCACAACGGACCTTCCACAATCGGAGACCACGACTATATGGGGCCGCACTGTCGGGCAATGCACTTCTAGGTGAAGAGTGTTGTGTACACTAAGAGAAAAGAAATAGAAAAATCACTGCCGTGCACTGTTTTAAACTGAACAAAGAGGCAAGGGGAAAGTACATTCCAATCCTGAGATTTCAAGAAGCCAGAGCAACCTTCCGGTTTCTCCTGCACTGAAAGATCAAAACATTATGAGAGAGTCTGGATGGATTTTCGGAAAAAGGCTCCAGATCTCAGCTGTCGGTTAAAAACCCGTCAATTTTCATCTGGCAATTGATATTTTCACAAATTTTTAGCTATGAGGTTACCTCATCCAAACTTTCTGCTAGTCCAGCGAAGGTTACGACGCAGCCGCAGCAATTTGTCACGTTCCCCTAACAACACATCACTAACAGTAACTACGTACACAACTGGGCCGGGTTGTTCGAAAGCCGGTTAACGCTAACCCAAGATTGATTTAAGTTCACCGAAGTATTAATTTTTCTTGTATAAAATGTTTTTCCTTTCTTATGTTTTCTGTAGTTTGAGATTACTCAAGCTTAAAACTGAAGGACAACCAACAAAAACAGAAAACCTCACCGCAAAGTTACAAAACTCAAATCAAAGTTCTCGCTAACCCTGAGTTGGCTTAATAAGGCTTTGAGCAACCTGGCCCTGAAGTTGGAGAGAGGCAATGTCAGGATAATGTTTCGTGTTCAAGGAAACAATGTCCTCGATCAGGACTCCGCACCTGGACCGCTTTTACCAGGCCTCACACAAATCGGAGAAAGCATACGAGATATTCACGCGGAGCGAGTGAACACGCTAACGGGATTTTCAACGGAGATGTTCAATTAATTAAAGCTCTCACCAGCGGCATATCTCACCTGCATGATAACGACTCTGGTTCAGTGCATCTTCCCGGCGCTACAAAGCAAGGAATCACGTAACGAGAAAACGCGTTCTGATAAGTCCTGAGCAGAGCCAAGTGAGCTGATTCGTATTCATTGGACCTGAAACCCAAAGGTAAAGGAATATTTGAGCTGTACAAGCAGTCTACTCCACCTTCGAATAGTCGATAGGATGACAAGGACAATGAAATTCCATTACATTGTGCTTCACGTTTTAAAAATTCTTCTTACACAAACGCGCAACTGGTGTTAATAGGTGTCAAAAAAAGTACGACTGACTTACAAACAAGCCTCGCGATTGAAATATATTTTCTCTTCACTGATCGCCACACACATTTTTCAAAGTTAGTTGTAAGAATTTCTAGCAGCTCAAAACACTGTGTATGAAACTCCATTGAATAACAGCTAGGAAACGACGGACATCATTGTGGAAAGTATCTGAGATCTTACCCATCAAATACATCATCAATACTAAACGTTCTTGGGGGGGACTTGGAACTAGTGGTGAAATTTTGTGCGCTTGGTGTACTGCCTCGTTTTGGTGATGTCTTGGCGCTTTTTCCTGAAGGAGCAGCTTTCCCGCCTTTCTTTTTCTACAAAAAAAATGACAAGCATCCAATTACCAGCTAAGGAAGAATCCAAGACTAATTAAACATGGCTTCAAGAATACTGTACATGACTTCAAGATGGCTCAACTATCACTGTCTTTGAGGTGGCTAGCCACCTCTTTGGAACTATCAGATAAATATAAGGGGTGTTTTAGCAGGACATCCTGTTGCTTTTATAAACCTACTGTGTAACGAAAATGATAATAACGTATTCCTCAATGATTGGCTACTTTCGTCACGCAATCATTACCGAAAACGGTCGTGACGCATATAACGTGACGGTGGTTACGTAACGTTTCTACACTGACAACGGTTCAAAGCAACTCTTCTCTGTGTGAACGTTGTATGTAACGTTAGGGAACGGAATTACTTGCGCGCGCACACCTGTCCGGAAGGTTGCTCCTGAAGTTTATCCTGGGGGGTGGCCAGCTCTTGTCTCTTTCTCTCGACCTCAGCGTCTCTTTCCATCATACGGATGCCCTCCTGTCGCACCATATTTGGATCCATCCGGGGACTAAACGTCACGTGAACCAAGCAGCGCTGAAACAAAGGACAAAATTTCTCACATAAACCCCCCGGCGGGGGTACTCCAATATAAAAAGGGGTGAGGGGCTCGTGGTATCTTTTAGGGTTAAAAAAGCGGTTTTAGACCTCTTAGGGAGTGTAGGGTAGGGTATTGAGCAAAAAATAATATGACCGGAGGTTTTTGATTTATCACTATCGAAAATAAGTGTCAGTTAATGGGTAGTTTTAGAATTGGTAGCTCATAGAGGTGAAAAACAATTCAAGCCGCGCCCACAAAAGTCTTGGTTCCTCTTACTCTGAGGGGTTTTTCTCAAAATTTTGACAAGTACACCAGGGAGGGGGCTTTGAAGCCTACATGAACTTGAACGACAGAACTGCTGGGAAGAAAGAATGGACAGCCTAGACGACAATACAACTACCAACAATTTACATGTTGATCAAAAGCTCACCTCTCCTGGACTGACACATCCCACAGCTGGGGACACAGTCAGCGGGGCACCAGCAGGGACCACAAACTCGAACGACGTGGCGCCCACCGCAACAATGGGCGCTGAGCCAATCCTGGGAACGGGGTGAGTGAATTCATTGGCGCTAGTGTGCGAGTTGATGACCTCAATATGAGCCGAACACGTGTCAGAGACAGCGGTCGCCTTCATTTTAATGACAGAGTGCGAGATTTCCAGCGGTGGAAGAACGCCGACAGCTCGGCAGTGCAGTTTAAATTCGCGACCAATACCAGTTTTACAGGTTAAGTCGAACTCGTATTCCTGTAACAAGAAACAAACGATACAAGTGCATTGTTTGCGACATAAAAAAATTACTTTAAAATCAAAATACGCCAAGGCCCGTCCACACTAGTCTTCAATCTGAAAACGCATCAAATGCTTTCCGTTCACTCAATGCCAGAGATGTGAAAAACGGGTTCCATCTTGGTGTAGAAGACACAGGACACGTCATAATAGAACGCCGCTTCACAAACCTATTGTTTTTATTGTTTTCCTCGTTCTTTTGTCCTTTTGTTCTCTATTGTTTTACATCAACTGTGTCTTCTACACCAAGGAAGAGCCGAAAAACGCAACAATCACCTTCCATTTTCGATTTGTGCTTAGGAAGCCACGAGCAAGGAAATCACATGATTGTCGTAAAACGTTAAGCCGGCGTTTTCAAATTTTCCCAGTTTAAAGAGCGTTTTCGAAAAGCTCCGTTTTCAAAACAGATCAGCGTGGATGGTAGGCGTGCGTTTTCAAAT
>OMLO01000248.1_pt1 | contig 31822 bp, 23 predicted proteins | sample 1674811 | NCBI WGS metagenome assembly OMLO01 (sample SAMN06265003, study PRJEB25207) | coral metagenome | isolation source: Coral host | place: Mexico:La Bocana,Puerto Morelos, Mexico | collected 2008-11-13
CTCATTAAATCCCCTGATGAGTGGGCAACCACGAAACAGGCTTGTAGGGATGAACTAGTAGTTTATTTGTGTTTTTCTTCCCACATTATATACTTCGCTCTACTCTTATGTATTGAGCACTGTTTCACGAAAATCAAATTTTACACTTTATGTTTGGATTATGTATGTATTCGTTCTGTATTCTATAATGACCTTATTTAAGAGGTCGGTTCATTTAGTACATAATTTGACGTAACTCTGTATGTCAATAAATGAATAGTGCATGGTCACCCAATTGGTTTAACTCTATAGTTATTTTGGGCGACTAGCCACTATGTGCATTTTAATTTATTCAATCTTGCAAAATACTGTCCAAATAAACGCTTTCTTGTCTTGTCTTCTTTTGTCTCGTAACATTTAAATGTATAATTAGGGATACTAAATTTTACTAAATTCTACTAAATGCATTGCAATAGCTGATTTTCAGTTGCTCGCTTTCAGTTTCTTATGTCTCTGTCCTTTCTTTTAGAAAATCCATGTCAGGTTGCAACAAAGTACCTGCCATTGGACGGGATGTTCAGGAGATGCATTCCTGCGTATTCAGCCCATGACGAAGATACCTCACGTTATAACCTGCCTGGGTGGATACCGGTGTCAAATATAAGTAAATACCACTCAATGTATGATGTGTTAAGATTGTGCCCAAAACCCTGGCGTTATAACTCTTCACTGGAGCTTAATACCTTGTCCTATTATGGAAAGCACGCGAGATACGACGGAGGAGGATATATTGCTGACCTTGGATACGACTCGCGAACCGCTTCAAGAGTTGTTATTAACCTTAAGAGCAACGATTGGATCGATGAAAGAACTGCGGCAATTCTTATAGAATTCACAATTTTCCAGCCTTCGACCTTATTATTCAGCGTTGGAAAACTTCTTTACGAGGTTTATCCCACTGGAAAACCTATCAGTCAAGCGCGATTTGACACACTTTCTATATATGGTACGTCTAATCCCAGCATTCGTTCTTTTTTTGTGGCTTGCCAAATCATCCTTTTACTTTTAATTGCTTATTTTCTGTTGCTGGAAGTTGTAAAGATCTACCGCCAAAGCTGTTCATACTTCCGCTCATTCTGGAACTGGACGAATCTACTCCAGCTTATTTTCGCCACCACAACAATAGCCTTCTTTTTCTTTAAGGAAAAGTACGTGTCTTCGTTTGTAAAGCAAGTTCAGGAAAACCCTTTTGAGACTGCCAGCGCCGACTATGTGCTGTTCTGGTCCGATATGGAGATGATTGTGCTCTCGGTGGTCGTGTTTATTGTCACAGTGAAATTTTTAAGAATAATCAGATTTAACAGGCACGTTTGCCAAATGGTGTCGTCGCTGAAGCTTTCAGCACCCCACATATCCTCGTATTCTGTCTTATTCTTCGTTAATATACTCTCGTTTGCCCTGTTTGGAGTGCTAGTGTTTGGCAATGACATGGAATCGTATCATTCATTCGTTGAGGCCTTGGTCACGTTGATTCAAAAATTCCTCGGAGGTGATTTGCACTTCTACGACCTGCAATCTTCCAACCGTATTCTTGGCCCCATCTTTGTGTTTGGCTACATGTTAAGCATGGGTTTTATCCTCATCAACATGTTCGTGGCAATTCTAAACGAGTCCTATGAAAGTGTCAAGGAATTATCTGGTGGAAAATTTGCTGACGCAGAGCTAGGAACCTTTATTAAGCAGTACTATTGGGCGCGATTTCTGCGTTTATATGAAGTCCTAAAGCGAAAGCTAGCCATTACTGGCTATCGACGTAAGCTCTACGACCGGCCTAAGATTGAAAAAAAGTCAAAACTACGGGAGGAGTATGTTGGGAGCTTTTTGTCCCTGCCTTCTGACTATCCTCCATATGTCGAACCGTGGGCATGTCTGGATAATTCATCGCAGCTTACATTAATAGACAATGAAGTTACTATAGGCGAAACAGAGGCGAGTCCTGTAGGGGCAAAAGCTTTCACGTCAAGAGGGGAATTAGTTGAATCATCCACAGATGAACCAGATACAACTAGCACAACTTCAGTCGCTTCTAGTGGTGGCTGCAAAGCAGAACTTTTAGACTTATTAGGCGAGCTTCCTGCGTCTGTGGTGGCGCCTTCATTCGCTTCTAGTAATACATGTTCAAATGCAGAATTCTTGGATTTGTTAGGAGATCTACCCGAGTCTATAGTGGATGATGATGAGACGATTGACAATGTTCGTAAAGGACTTGCTGATGTAGGTGCGGTTTTGAGACTTGATAAGCGAACTTTCAGGAGGTTCTCAGCAACTGGGGATAAGTACATTGTGCAGACGAACCTTCATATGGGACCTTCAGTTGCTTTGAATTTCAGAGCAAGGCCAGATTCAACAGGAAGAGCTGTAATCACCGAGTGATTATACGCGCTCACAAAAAGTAGATATTGCTTTTTTTTATTGACGAGCTTGGTAACATTTGTACTGAGTATTTTTAGTCCAGCGATTTTAAGTTAGTCCAGCGATTTTAAGTAATTTGCAAGCTTGCTTAAATAAGACTTAAGAAAAGTGACTAGACCTCAGTGAATGGTTGAGCTTGGTTGATTCTGATCTATTGCTTTTTTGTTTTCATATTCTGTAGGTAGTTTTCAATTATGATTGACATCAGTACAAAATCAATCTTTAGACTTGTTTTCAAGCTGGCGGGAAAATTAAAATTCTTGTTACAAGCAGATGTCAGTACCTTGCAGTACTTTCACTGAAAATTCTAACGATGAATAGCATAACAGGTACTTTGTGGAGCGCATCGAGCATCGATAAATCTGTCATCCTATCTCTTTATGGAAGGAAAAATGATACTAATAAAAACACGATAGATTTTGATCATAACAGTTTTAAACACCACACTGAGAAATAGGACGGGTGTTGCAAGTACACGAGAAGAGTCGGCGATGAATCGGCTTTTAACCGTTCCAAACTACTAATACAATATTTCTGGGTTTGCTGTTAATTTCTATGAATTGATAGAAACTTGCACAGCAATTAATGCCTTTCGAGCAGTAACAGAAGGCCGAACACATCATTATATGTAATTAACGTTTTTAGTTAACGTTTTTCTAGTTTTACGTTTCAGGTTTTTCATTTCGTTATTATTCTTTCTTTAAGTCAAATTTGTCAAGAAGTCTTTTAATATACAGTCATTTCAGAAATTCGCAAGTTGTTGCAACAGTATTAAAAGTCAAACGAGTGAAAAATCTCTGTGTCTAGCCTTATTATATTAATTATTTATCGAACAAAACACCTGTGGAACTTCGTAAACGATTTTCACATGGTTTGGAAAGCTTTCACCATGTTGTGCTTAGAACACGTATTTGCCCGAGGCGTCCGAGACCTTGTCGTATTGACCGCGAAGGTTTGAGATTTTCCTCGGGTAGGACGTTCGATTTTAATAATTTTTTATTATATGACTTTTTACTTGGCTCAGGCCCATAATCGGCCCGTTAGCGTTACGGGAGAATAATGTTCTAGTATTAGCCAATCAAAGCGCGCTTATCTCGGCAAAAAACACAAGTCATATTAAAAAAAAAACACAAGCCGATAAATATCAGTATTGTTTGCCGGCTGAGAGGTCCCTATAATGAAAAACTGTGACCCAGGTCTTGAAAGTTTTAGTTTCGTCATATGTAAGACCCTCTAATAACTTCACGGCTAGAAACGGGCGCTGGAGGCGTGAGTTAGTATGGGGGGGGGGGGGGGGGTCTGGGGACATCCTCCCCCAGAAAATTTTGAAATCTAGAGGCTCAGAAATGGTATTTTCAGCATTCTCCATGAGATATTTCTTTTTTAAAAAAATACAATGTACCCTGGATAAGTGTAAAATGCCAGGCACTTTTTGTTGTTACGGCAATATTTTGGAAGTTTTGTGACCTTAGTACATATTTTTCAGCCTTCCATGATATATATCCCGGGCTTAGTATACTGACCTGGGTTTTACACAAGCTCCCCCGTGTGTGGGGAAGAAGCGCATAAGGAAATACGTAAACACAAAAAATTTCCAAAAGGTTTTGAACAAGGTTGTAGCTTTGTAAATTCTCGTCACCAAATGAAGCAAGTGAGATTCAAGCACTTGTTTCATCTGGTGAGTATTCTGTGTATTTTACGTCTTTTCTCAAATAACTATTGAGCACGAATCGAATTACGTTAACGGAGGAAGTTTACTATTCAGTCAAAAATGTTATAAGATATTATTCCGTGCTTAAAAATGACTCTGGAATGACAATAATAACTCTCAGTAACAGTAACTTAATTTACGTTTTTTTTTATTATTAGGACGGCTACCGGAAGTAAATTAACTCAACCGGGCATGCGCACGAGGACTCTTGACTCTTCCTCTGCCGTCCTCATCGCTTCGAGGAAGTCATTTCGCTTGATTGGCCTTCGTATTGGAAACGTGAGTATTTTGCACTTTCAGAATTTCAGCATCGCTGTTCACTATCGTTTCTACCATCTCTTTAGTAGTCTAATGGACGTCATTGCTTCTGTGAAAAGCTTGTACGAGGTTCGAATTATTGACGTCGCCATCCTTTGCGAAAATGCACATCTTAAGCATTTTGTTTTTGGCGACACGACGGGACCCGCGAAAGTTTCCCGCCTCCACTGCCGTTGCCGTCCTCGTATCTTAAGGTCCCTAATATTATTTCTTCTTACAAACCTCATATTAAAACAAAAGAATGTCATTGTCGTAGAAAGTAAGGGGGGGGGTGGCTGAAGCCCCCCCCTCAGCCTCCCCTGCTCCGCCGTCCCTGCCGAAAAGGTTCTCGAGTGAAAAAAGATGAGTTATTGCTCAAGTTTTGGCTAACTAAGCAGTTCTCGTTCTAGAAGAAGTATTAATTCCGAGCGATGTTTCTGTCACTTTATACCAACACTTTTTCTAATACCGCGGGAATGAATAACCGGACCGATCTAAATCTTCGCGATTTTGTTCACATATCAATCATCTTTCATATCCCAGTTTCTTAATTTATTGACTTTATAGAAGTTCACCTAATTTATTGAATGGTCACGAATTTTATTTGTGATGGCGTGACACTTGAGACCAGCTATACGGGCCGACTATGTAGGTTTGTTTACACAACTTTGGCATTGAATTGCCGAAACGTTCGTAAAAAAATATAAAGAGCGAACGAGCGAGAAACTCAGAGACTAGACAAACAAAGATGCATTAAAGAACAGTTCTATTTCGAACTACCTTATATTACTAGATCATCAGTTAAATTGTTTTTCCGGTGGGAAGTTTCGTGCAAAGTTTGTAATCAGACTTTCTACCGTAAATCCAGTTGCGGGAAGCGAGGATCTTCGTTAAGTGTATTTCACAAAAATTGTCTTTAATAAAACAACGATCAGAGAGGTAAACTCATGGTCCGGATTTTCTCATCCGGACCGCTGGAGCGCATGCGATTAGCCAATCAGATTCAAGGATTTAGGATTCCGGTCCGCCGTGAAGCTGGAGAAAAAAATATTATTGAAAGTACTGCAAAAAAGAGGAGTCGATCAATTGCTATCGATAGCAAAATGAAAGATAAAAGATAATACAATATAGATTTGAATATATTTGGAAAACTTATCTCAAATTTATTCGTAAACAATTATGTTTTCAAATAATGCATCACACACCCGTCTTGAAAAGGCTACCTGCGTAACGCGCATGGAAAATCGCTTCGATTTTTCTTGATGCATATTTTAGTGTGCCGTCTTGCTGTATTGATAGCAACCTTTCATCGTATGATTTTCCCCAGTTCCCCGTTGGTACGCTACTTGTTCAAAATGATCGGGACAGATGATACACTTCTCACAATTTCCGTAAATGGAGAGCGATTTTATGTATTACTAATACCAATCAACAGCATATACTGATTTTCGTTTCGTTTCATATGTAGTCCTGAACTTCCAAAACATTAATTGTCCACATTAGATATATTCGAATATTTCAACAGACGGCTTTTGTTCAGTGACGAAATCTTTTACAGAGTGATTCCGCTTGTTAACATATATTGAATGCTTCCTTCTCTGAAACTGACTGGCGTCTTTTTGTCAATAGCACTCAAACTTAACAGGTTCCCAGTTTAATTTATTTAGGGAACAAAAAGGTACCGCGATGTATTTTTCTACTCTTTATCTGCTAATAATTATCTTTACATAATCCCTTTCAAGAGAAAATACATTTCATGTTGTTAAAGTATTCCGTAAATGTCTCGTCCATTAATTTTATAACGAGGATAACCAATCAGGTGACAGGTGGGCTTTAATGGGTAAAATACTTCGCAAGCTCTTTCAAGCTACTTTCGTTCCTCCGTTGCCTTAACAAAACTTGATAAGACGCCAGCCACTGTCTTTTCCTTTCAGGTATGTCATACAATATTTTGTACAAATGACAACGTATTCGCTATGTTTTATATTCTTTACGTTTTGTGTATCGTTGCTCTTTCATTTCATTCCAAATTTCTCGATTTCTTTTACCGTAAAGGTGTGATTCCTAATGACACATTTGGTCGCATCTTTTTTAAATGGGGCAAAATATTTTCTCCAGCCATACTATTAAAAAAATACTAAAAGGGAAGACAACTATAATATCAGGAACCGCATTTTTTAAGTTGAATGAAACAAAGTAATAAAAATAATACTTTAAATAGAAATTTCGCGAAATTACAAGCAAGCTCGCGTAACATCTATTATTTGCATATACATAAGTCTCCCTCCAAGAGACTTAAGTATATTGGTGCTATCTAAAATCGTTCCTACAATAACACAGATGTGTACGTTTCTTAACAAATTAATTAGGACTGTGGCAATATTTCTTCACAAACACTGTTATTTAAGCATTTTTTTTTTAAAGTTGAGGAAAATAACCACGAAGTTTAAAAGTTCTGACCATTCCTGCTCTTTGTTCAGTCCACTCACGTGCTTTAGTACTTTGAGAACATCAGAATTAAACAGACTCCATCCATCAAGTTCTGCAGACTTTGCCGGCATTTATCGCTTTACAGTTGAATCCAATATGAACGAAAATCGTCAACTTTTCTTCAAAGAAATTCCGTTCCGACACAGTTTGCAATTTGACAGTCACTTATAAATACCATATTTTACAACGTTTTATTAAAGTTCACTTTTCAGTGAAGTTTAGTTCGATGCAATAGTTAGAACCAAGATTTTTATTGTTAAAAAATAGAGGAAATATTCGAATGTCCGTCCGTGCTTTAAATTTACATGTAAGTACAAGAAACCCATGGCCAAAGTTCGATATTCAATTTAGTCCCAAACACCTGTCTATCAGTCACAATTCTCTAATAAAATGGGTTATGCGGTCAATATTGTTGAAAATACTGTCATTAGAACCAGTGCTTTTCGAATATTCTCATGCTCCTTTTTTATATTATATATATATTTCTATTCTATCTTGAACTTTTAACCTGACAATAATGACATAAACTTTTCGAGACTTCCTTCGATTTTAATATCATTGTCTTCCATTCTAAAATGTGATGCATATCTGCTCATTAAAGTAAAATATGAAAAAGGGTTATACACCGCTAGTGTTCACAAAAAAGGCTATAATCCTTATGGGTTACATCTTTTAAGCCCGGTGCAGACATTTTGCTATGTCATGTGCAAGCAACAGCCAACGTTGAGAAGGAGTGGACGGCATTCTGTTTTATGCAAGGTGAGCGGAAACGGAAGTCAAATTTTCGACACGCTCATTGCTGTTTGGTCAGGCCCGCATTGGCATTTGTTGCCATTCTTATTAACCTACTTTACCAAAAAAATATGTATGCATGTATGTATGTACTTAAGATTTAATGCTAAACATTTCGAACAAATTACTGAGGAGTTCTAAAAACCGTAAAACATGTTTTTGCATATTAAGAAACATACCATGTCATTTTTCCATACTCAGCTAATTTTGTGGTTTTAGGGCTAGATATCTTAACCTGTTTTCTTCCGAAAGAAACATTTATTTCCAAGTCGACGTGTAGAGGCACTTTCCTTCTAGTAATGCCTGAATCGCTCAAAGTTTGTCTTGTAAGGAAAAAATAAATCATAAATAACGAAACATTACAAAAATATGCTATTAGAACTGGCCATCAATGTCCTTAAATTGTGGACATTTTTATTGGTGTACTTTTTGCAAAAAAATGAAACAATGAAAAGTACTTTGGGTGACTCAAGACATTTTTTTCTGCACGGTGCACGTAATCTGTATTTTGTTACCTGATTGGTCACTCTGGTTAACGACGCTGGTCACTCAGTATTTACTTTTAAACAAAAGTTCACCAAAGGGTTTTTTCGATGAAACGAAAACAGTTTAGAAATTCTTGGGTCCTGGTCAGGACTCTCAATATTTCGGCGAGTCAGGCCCTGGTCTTATACCGCTCTAATAGGATTTTATCCTCTTTGTTGTTTTGATACATAGTACAAGAAACCCAACTCCAGGATATTTGAAAGGATGGAAAATTTTCAAACTGACTGCTGTCGCCCTTGGACCAAAACTCCTCTCAAGGTCTCGTATTCAAGGCATTTAAGAATTGTACACGTAGTTACAGTAGGTCAGACCGATTGACCGACGTTTTCTTCTTCATACTAAGGCTAGTAATTTTTAGACGATGATGAGAACTGGGAATGAACTGGTCCACAACGATAAAACCAAGGTACTTGTAATGGCACACGTGTGCCTTTCGTGTCACGTTTGCGACATTACTTGCCAGAATGCGCCTTAGTTATTTTTAGTAGTTTCGACCACGCCGTACCCTTGTAGCCCTTTGAAAGGCGTAACTTTTCTGTCGTTTTTCGCATTGTATTTTCCCCGGGGGTACTCCTTGGAAGTTTTGGTGGGGGTGTGCCGCCCGAATCTCCAAATCCAGACCCAATTTCAGCCCAAGAAAACGCTTTTTCCCACACCCGTTTTTAGACCTGGCGTCAAAAATCCATACCCGTTTTCAGATCTGACCTTGCACGTGATTAAGCATAGCATATGCATCAGTGCTGAACGGAAGTCAAGGTAACAAAGATAGATAGGTAAAATTTAGCTGGAATGATATATTTTATCTATTTCTCTTTCTCTCTCATCAGTTACTCGTTCCGGTTGCTAGGAAGAAAAATAAGTTTAAAAGCTTTCGTGAACGTTCCCCCGATAACCATTAGTATCCAATATATTTTAGACCAAAAGGTTCAAAATCTACACCGTTTTTTGACCAAAATGGCTCAAAAACCATACCCTTTGGGGCGGCACATACCTATATACCTGATATAATTAAATTATATACCTGATATAATTAAATGTGAAAGATGAATTATTCTACATGACACGAGCGTGGGACAAAGAAATATCTGAGTCCCACGTTCAATAATTCATGTTGAATAATTCATCTTTCCCATTTAATTACCGAGCTTAACAATTACCATCTTCATTAAATTACAGCACTCATGATGAATTCGACAGTGCTGATCCTAGCAGTATGCAGGACGCCTGTCACATATGAACTCAGTGAAATGATCTTGCTCTCATGAGTTCTCGTAGCTCAGTGGATAGAGTGCCCGCCATGTGTTCGGGAGGGCATGGGATCGATTCCCGTCGGGGATTCAGATATTTCTTTGTCCCACGCTCGTGTCATGTTGAATAATTCATCTTTCCTATTTTTCATGGTGTTTCGCATGTTACTTTTACTGCTGAAATCGATGAGTTGATTCACAACCGATACACATGTCAGCTTGTTATTAAAACTGCATTCGTGTATTTAGCCCGTTATTCTGTAGTCCTTAATATTCACCTCTGATTATAGTCATTTTGTCTCGGGTAAATAATCCCTAATGCTCACTTGCCTGAGGCGAATAACTGTTAAATGCCAAACAATAGAAGCGCTGGCAAAAGCGGGTCCAGTTTGTATACCAAGTGTACTTTTGGATTGCCGAACTTATGGATAATGAGTAGCTATGATAGGTAGGCCAACGTAAATCGAAATCTTTAGCATTTTCGTTCTCTTAATTGCAACATCAGCAACAAAGTTAATAACTTCACTGAACTCTGCGCAGCTGCGCAGTAAACAAACTCACTCAAGACAACTCTTATGTTCCTGTTTGTTGATTACATTTTCGTTTTGTCACCCACGAATGGCTCAACTTGTCGAAATGGCCACCATCGTTTTTTGTTTCGCTCGCATGCGCGGATATGATTTCCACTGGTTGAACTAACTATTTAGAGATGAGAAACAATCAGCAAAACTACAAACCTGCTTATATTCTCCAAGATGGACGTAACTGGCCAGACAATTACAAACCTCGCAGATCATTTAAAATTGCCGGAACGATAATGGCGTCGGGGCAGGTGTAACATGTAAACACAACTTATTCACTTTAAGAATAGGTGTAGCTAGCAGAATTATCCACGAATAGAAAAAAAAATTGTGCAAAATTGAAATCAGTTCGTGCTTCCATTATTATTTACTGTTGTGGCTGTATTGAAGATTCTCTATTTTGCGAGAATTCATGTTGCAGTTATTCACTCTGTCTCGATCGGGTGGCATTTCGAACGTTCCCAGTTCACAACAAGTTGAAATTCCTAAAACTCCCAAACAATATTTTTTTCAGAATAGTTCACAAAAAGCATTTTTTTCGACACAGTTAAAGAAGAAAACCGAACTGATGTCCTTAATAGTTATAGACTTACGCTAATTAATAATGAATGATCTGATAACTATAAATATCCAAAAATATATAAAATTGTAAATTTTTCCCAGTGGCAGCAAAAGAAATGGGAAGATTCGCTAAGAGATTTTGCCTCTAAACAGATTCGTCTTCCTGTCAATTGTCTCAGTTTATAGTGGCGGTCTCACCTAGGTCTGCATCATTTCATTATTTTACATGCATGCGTGATAAAAATGTCTATACAGCATGGAAATTTATTAGCATGGAACGCCTCTTTCTTAATTAGTTTTGCTAATCCTACAAAAAATGTATTTTTCATAAATTCATTATTTATTTATTATAAGAAGAAAACATTGGGTGACTTTTCAAAACAGACTTCTCATTTCCATGATAACTGGTTTAAACTCAGCTCAATTCAATCAACTGAAATCACACATGTTTTTGAGTTTTATTTTGCTTACAGACCTGCGGCTCTATGATGCGGACACCGCAGACAGCTTAAAGAAAAGACGTTTAAAATGACGGTAAGATAATTTTGTTATGCTAAACAAATGGCAGTAGGAATGAATAATTTCAAAAAAGCTATTTTGTAAGTCGCATCGCAGCCATCGTACCAGCGATATTGTGTTGCTTGTAGATCTTTGAAAACCTTCCAATCTTTGCCATTGTATTGCTGCATTTGTTTTGTGCATTTTTTTCTTTGCCTCTGGAATAAGTGGCAATGTGAAACAATAATTCATAGCTCGATTTTTCGTTCCAAAAAGCAAACATCGGTTAAAATTGCTCTATCAAGCCCTCATTTAAAAACCTTTCATCTAAGGGCAGCTTGCTGTTTGTATAGATACCGATACGATACCGCGTCCAATTATTTGTCTGCTCACTTAAATTTTAATGTCGCTTGGTTTTCCAGTTCATGGGAAAATTGCTTGCACGTGCAACTAATTGTAAGGTAACTTGCTTGCCATTTGCAGGTAATGAGGAGTTGCGAACTAGTCTTGTTTCTGTGCTTTTTCTTCTGCCGCGGTTTACCAGAGTCCCTTCCGGATGCCTGCAAAGGTGACAAATTGGATATGTTCTTTACAGTAATCCATGTAATGAGTATTTTTTTTTATAATATTACTAACGGTTTAAAAGTACTAATTTCTTCCTGTTGATTTATAACATGTGTACCTGTAATTCGTTTAATCCATCGCTGTGCCTGTGCGTAGGAAAAAAAAAAACAGAAGTAACAACTAAGCTAAGAAGTTTATATCCACACAAAGAGCTCATCAAAAATTCAAAGCAAAAAAACAATTGGAATGTGTTTACTTTTTTTTGACTGCATTTGTTTTGTGCATTTTTAGATTATTCAAACTCAAAACAGAAGGTCAAATAATATACGGAAAACCTCACCGCGAAGTTGCAAAACTCAAATCCAAACTCTCCCTTATCCTAGGTTAGCTTAATCGGGTTTTGAACGACCCACCCAGGAGCTCTCCTTTTAGGCTTGGCTAAATCTGTATATTTGACATTGCGACAAGTCCACTCAATGTTTTTTTTGGTGCAATTTAAGAGAGGTGTGACGGGTCTTTGGGTATGGAAAGTCAGCTAATAAAAGACTATCAGATAACAGCATCCAGCTCCTTCAACGGTGACTTTGCTACGTATGGACCTCAGAGAGCACGGCTTAACTTGGCATCATGGCCTCCCGGATACAGGGCTAATCCAACAATGCTTCAGTCGAGTTGGATCAAAGTTAATCTGGTAACTGAGAAGGTTATCACTGGATTAGCAACTCAGGGGTATGGAGATACGGCCGTGAAGGAGTGGGCCACAAGTTACAGCGTCATGTATAGGTCTAAATTGGGAGATCTATTGCAGATAACATCCATGCAGGGAGGTTCCAAGGTGGGTTACAGCCTAAAGAGTATCTCTGTGTAAGAATAGTGCAACGTGGAAAATATGCACTGAGAGCACCTTTAAAATTCTACTTAAAGACATGTCACTATTATCGCAGATGTTAATACCCGAGGCATTTAAGAAAGTTCATTTTACTCTAAAAAGAGTCAAAATGAACGTGTTTTTCTAGTTTATATGATAGGCACAATCCTGTGCACATATTCTAATAGACCTGCAGTTCCTATCAGACTTCTATCACTTCCGCTCAAGTTGTCAACTTCAATTTTGTTCGCTGATAATTTTCTTTTACCAGGATTTCCGCGGAAACAAAGACAGCAATTCTATCAAGTATCACGATATTCCTGTCCCTATTGTGACTTCAGAAATCATTATCTTTCCCCAAACTCGGGTTGATAACGTTGGCTTGCGCTTGGAGCTTTATGGCTGTGATCCAGGTGAAACTATGAATTCTAACACCACTGTATTGTTAATCTTATTTATTTATATTTATCTACTCAAAATAATAATAATAATAATAATAACAATAATAAGAATAATAATACTCAATACACAGATGATCAAAATAAAATAAAGAATATAGTATATTTACAAGTATAAAAAGGAGATATCCGAGTAATAAGGCCAGTTTAATTATACTGAATTCCATAACATATAAAATACGTAGAATACTAATAGAGACAAATCGCAACAACAATACGGTAATCAGAAATTAATGCAAATGAAGCAAAAAACATAACTAAAAAGGCTGCTTATGTAAATCAACGCTGTCTCCTGCTAGGATACTATTTTGTGGTATGGTGGATGCTTGATGGATATTTTTTTACTACAAATCATGCAAATGTAAATAGCCAGGAGCATAAGGACACTAGAGAAAACACACTGGTAGAGGTAGGGTCTGACTTCTGCTTTAGCTTATTTTTATTGTGTTTTTTTCTCCATTCGGTTCCATCAATTCATGGATAAGTTGTTATTCATTAGGTCGGTCAGTCAGTGAAGATTCTAACTTGTTAATGATGCACTTGAAAAAAACACTGTATACAACCTTCTATATATCACAACAAATCTGAACGTGTTCCCGAACGTTACGATGATGTTGAAAAATCTTCTAATATCTTCGAGAGATCTTTGGTAATCTTCGGATGCTTTAGAGAAAATTTTGGAAGTGTTTGGGTAATATTTGGAAATCAGAAGTACTCGGGTAATCTTCGTAAGTGTTCGGAAACCTTCGGATTTGATGTCTACGGCTATCTTCTTTCTATTTTATTTTTAAATGAATGATGGTATTGAGAAGCTTTGCCGTAAGTTTAAACCGTTTACTAAAGTTTCCATAGCTACATACCATTCGCACTATTGTCGAATCTGTCATGTAAGGACATTGTGAAGTATTCATTCACGCCCCTTAATGTGAAATGTGCTCCACTGTGCTGTGACTGTTGGTGTCTGCGCATGGCAAGGATTTGCTTACTGCCCCTTTGAAGCAGCACCCATGCAGTACTTCCACCATATATATATTACATTTTTGAAACTTTTTCTACAGATTGAAAATTATCTACGAGTCTTCCCAGGATTCCTGTCTGTCGAGTTTATGACGTTGAGGTAATTAGCGTATTGGCTTGCACCATATTTTAATTATGCGCCTCACCCTATTGAGTAGAAACAAAGAAAAGAAAATATTGTCTAGCCAAGTTAGCCATTTGGTTGTCATAGAAATTCTAAGCATCCGCACTATCTTAGCGTTATTCATTGCTTAAAGATTGCCTGTAAAATTAATTTGAAAATCTATTGACTCTCCTTGACTCGCTTGCGAGGGATGAGGGGCTTAACTCAATCGGGGCGCTTGGTTGCTCTGACAATAAAGAAAAGAAGCTTCACTTTTTCGCAAGTTTCTGTGGCAGCCATCATCAAGAACCCTTCTTTGCCTCACTGGTCATTTTTTGCTGCTAACGCACTTTAGAAGTAATCATCCCATAGAAAGAAATGTTTACTTCTATAAAAAAGCTGATATCAGGCAAGTGAAAGGAGTTTTAGCGTCCTCTTGGAAGGATTTCCAGTCAAATGATTCTCATCTTAACGTGTTGATAAAAACTGGCCGTCATTCAAAGGCATGGTATTGAATGTTATAAAGTATTTTGTTCCACAGAAATCTATGAATAGTCGATGGATCTTTTTTTCATCACTCCTAATTTAAGAAAGCGAATGAGCAAGAAACAAAGGTGCAACAATATAGCAAAAAGGCTGAATCAGCACAAGAATGGAAGCAGAATAAAGACAGGAACTGTGTACAATTCAATTAATTAATAACTAGATATATTAAATTCTCAACCTCGGACAATGCAATTCTAGCTTTTTGATTGGCTCCATAAAAGCCGCCATTGATCGTTTCTTTCACCCACCAAACTTTCGCCAACAAACCGTTTTCTATTATTTCTGGCCCCGCTTTCCCTGAGGCAAATACTGTTTTAGATGCTAACGTGAAAAACCTAAGGAAAATGGGAAAAATAGCATGCATCGTCTACAAAAAACTAATCTCGAAAGAGCAGGAGAAGAGTCGGGCCGGCCGAGAGCTTGAATCCTACTCAGTTACAGAGGACGGCTTGGTTCTACCTTGGCCTCTTTCAGTTTGGAAGATGGGGACGTGAAAACCAGCGACAGTTGACACCCGCAATGCTTTCTCTGAGAAAAACACCACAAGGTGTTGAATACTTCGAACTGAACAGAAGTAAGCCTAGTTCCTTTCCGGCTGCAAAATTCTTTAGGGCGGCCTCGCAGATGCTGAAGATGAATCAGATGCGAAGATATTTTCCGTCCCGGGATCTGAAAGATGTCTAGTAAAAACACTCAAGAACTACTTGGACCATCTCAGTTCAACCTCAGATGCTCTATTTCAGAGACCAAGAGATGGTCAAAGCAAGAAGTTCAATATCGCAGACAACAAAATCTGGTTTTGAAGCGCACCTCTTGGTACAACTACGCTCGACAACATCATGAGAGAGATGTGAAAGCGAGCAGGCATACAGGCACATCTCACAAACCACTGCCTGAGAGCTACATCTGTCACAGTGCTGTCCTACCATAATTGCAAGAAGAGGCTTATCAAGTCCATTACGGGACACCGTAAGTCTGACCAGGCAGTTGAGTCCTAGAACGAGCGGCCTTCGATGGAACAACAACAGAAGCCTTCAATCGTTCCCAGTCAGTTTTATTGGAAATGCACCTCCTGGTAGTGCCACATCAAGAGCCCGGGAAAGCAGTTCTTGTCGAAAATAATTTCTCAACCAGTTTAACCTCCGTTTCACGGCATTGCGATCAGAGAAGCTTTCTCCCAGTATCTTTTTAACTGTAGTGTAAATGTCCACAATTATTACTCTTCCTGATGAGTTTGAACTTTGAACAATTAAGAACACTGCAGTAATGTTTTTACCCGTAAAACAGTCTGTGAAGCTTGGTTTACTGTAATTTCAGTTCAACTTTATTTTGCTTCGACTTCGATTTTTCGTTCAACTGTTCGCATGGCGGTGTAGGTATCATGAGATCAGGTTGTTTTGGCGCCCGGAAGTCACATCACTTTCTGGTCGTTACTTTAACTTAAATAAAATTTAGCAAAACCGAAGGTTGAGAATTTAATAAAACAATTATTCCATTCGCGCCAATTTGATATGAGATTCGTTAGAGCCAACTCGAACCTACGGGCATCAATGGCTATTTACCATGTCATATTCAATGCGCGCTCATGGAATAATTGTTAACTGGCTAAAGCGCGCCATGCAGATGGACGCTGTCATGGCAATGTGCCGATCGTCATACCTCAAGCAGGAATCCAGAATGACTCCCAAGTCCTTAACAAAAGCGGTCGGTGTGATTTCTTTTCCTGATAAACTGACTTAAATAAGTTTTCCCTTTGCGCGTTTGATTGGCAGATGAATTTTGATGAAGATACGTGTACTATCCTTACAGTATCTCATTCACACCAGGCGAAAAGGTACACATATTCAATCATTGGCCCTCGACTTGAGCCAGTGCAACACCAGAAATACTTATAAGTGGAACTGTCCGAGGACCTCAAGTGAAATATTCACGTTACTACAGCATTATCGGAAAGGCTAACCAATCTCTTGGATTTTAATTATCGCTTCCCGAAGAGATTAAGAAAAATATTATTTATTAGTAAGACCTATCTTGGATATGCGAGCCGTGTGTGGGATCCGAATGCACAAAAGCAAATCAATGACATCGAAAGCGTGCAACGAAGAGCCGCTCGTATTGTTAAACGCTGTGATTGTTGAACACCGGGAAGTGTGACACTTTATCTGAACGAGCTACAGTGGCCCTTTATGGAACAGCGTGGAAAGAAAGCCAGACATCTCCATTATGTATACAGCTGTCAATGGGAAGATAGCACTCCAGATTCCTGAATATGGTAAACCAATCAGAGAAAGGCTAGACCGAGTACCATCCCATGAAATTCACACAGTTATCCCCTGTGAGCAATACTTACGAAATCTGTTTTTATGCAAGAACCCTACTCGAGTGGAACTCACCCCCTGCTGAAGTATTAGACCAACCAAGAGTTGAGGGGTCTAGGGCCAGTCAGTGTCTCTTAATAGTGATTAAATTACGTTTATTTTCTTTTTTGCTCTCTTGCGGATTACGTATATAGATGTACTTGACATCAACAGCAGCGAGCAACGCCAATCGATTTAAGTAACAAGGTTGTTTTTCTTCTTTCTTTGCAGCCCTCATAGATCTTCCCTCGGCTACACAGTCCTCACCGCCGAAATGAAAATTTTTTGTTTGAAATCAAGCGAGAATAACTTGGTGGCGAAACTGAACACAGAAATAAGGAGCCTTGATGTACTGTTCAGATATCCACGTAAGCAAATATTTTAAGCATTTTATCAGAATAAGTAAAAGTTATATATAAAGCCAAGTAAAGTAGGAGCACCAAGGCAAAATTAACCAATCACAGAGTAGAACATGAATAAGTCATTCTAGTGTTTGCAATAAAAAAAACCCAGTGTATGCCGGTTTTTTCTTTAAATATTGTTCCGAGCATGCGACCCACTTAAATAGCACTTAAGCTAACTGTGGGCGCATGCATATTTTAAATTGTAATTAATTTATAATAATAAAAAAAAATGGTGAAAGTTTTTGAGTTCTTATTTTCCATGCACTTGCGCTGGCAAATCATTCCACCACCATGTTAACTGTTTTCTACACTTTGAAATTCCTCCTTTATTCGGACTCTTTAATTAATGCTGAAAGTTTATGTTTCAAACCATAAAGCCAGACCTATTCCTCTATATTATTAAAATATCAATATTGCAAGTATTTCGTTCCCGTTCTTAATCGTGATCAATGTGATAACATCTTCAAGCGGCCCAGCTTATGAAAGTCCATAGCAACAAAATGGCTTTTTATTTTGTCAATAACAAGTCTACATTGTCATGGTAGTGTGGTTTCAAAGCGCGGGCAGGGACTGGATGAACCTCCGTCTAGACTTACTGTCACAACCTCGTGGTATAGTCATCATTATGTGAAATAATTAGGACTTCCAGGTGCTGGACCAAACTGGCCGCTGGTTTGCGAGTTTGTATCTATGTAAAAAATACCCTTTCCTTAATTTATTATCTGATGAACTAAGTCGTAACGATCCATAACCTTTCCCAAAATTATTTTGCTATAGCGACATGTTCGTACTACAATTATTTGAAAATACTTCAATTCCTTTAGTAAATCTTGTATTTGCTTTAACGTTACCAGTAACATGCCAGTGCTTCTATCCGCAAGTTAACATCTCTTTAAAGAAAACACTCAATGGAGCTACGGTACTGTACACCACTCAAAACATAACTATATACGCGGAAACAAGTCAGGGAAACTGTAACAAGTCCTTGAACTTCAAATGGGAAATTGCGAAAGCAAGTGATAAGTTAATCGAGTTTGGGAGCTTTATTGTCCGTGGTGACGCATTTAACAACACAACAGGAAAACTTCAATTAAAAGGGAGAGAATTCGATGTGGGTTACCTGTACATCAGATGCGTTGCATCCATGACAACTCTGTCAGACGATGTTGGAGTAGAAACTTATGACTATGGCTATGTTCGTGTTGTTCATCCACCTTTGGTTGTACAGATTGCTGGTAGCAGTACTGCAATAAAGGGAAATGGCAGTGTTACGTTAGACGCATCAAGGTCTTATGATCCCATTGCTCCACTTAACAACAGCAGTGGAATAAGCTTTAGCTGGCATTGCAAAAGAATGGATGGCAACCTCAAGAAGGAGGGCCGGAGTGGCTGTTATGGTCGCCATTCAGGGAAGCTTAGAAGTAGCAAGCCGATTATTAAAGTGGATGTAGATAGCATGGACGTAAATGTATTTTATCTCTTTGAACTGGTTATTACCAAGGATCGTAGGGTATCTAGAGCCATTCATACTCTCGGTGTGTTTCCTCCGTATGTTATTTCTTTAAGGTAAGAGGAACAAGTTTTCATATAATAAATAGGAATTAAGGACCTTAGGTTTCAGGTAATAATATGACGTAAAAAAAAATGTCTGTTTGCGGTTTGACTAAAACCATAGTTTAATTGATATTCAAAGGCCAATAAGGCATTCATTTAAGACATTCATTTCCAAAGAGCTTTACTCAGGACTTACTGAGACAAAGCAATACCTAGTATAGATGCTATGCATGATGTTCGAATGAAGAAGAGGTGCAAATAAGTGCTGTACGAAATCTGATGCTAATGTCGTAGCTGCTATACGCCACCAATTTATAACCTAGTAGGGAGCAAGAAGAAAGTGTATTATGTTGAAAAAAGCTAAACCCAAAAGCCTCGACAAGAACAAGATAAAAAACAATTACCTTAGTCATTCATTCATTCATTCATTCATTCAACTGTCTTACACGTTCAAATTCTTCTCTTCCAGGAATACAAAAAAGCTTTCAAACAGTACTTATACTTTTCTCCTGTAGTGCCCTTAACCTCTGGTAATATATTGCTTTTGTGTAATTGGTGTCACTGCACCAATTATGTTTGGTCTCTCTGACGATTTTTGTTGATATTCTCTTTACTTTACCAAAAGATGCACCATTAACTGCGGTAGGAAGGTCAACACGAACAGGAGAATGATCATAGAGGCTACATGCAGTGGACCATACTGTCTGGAGGATATCAGATACAGCTGGGCTTTGTATAAGTTCACACTTGTAGGAAATGGTTCATCTTGGCTGAAAGTCCAAAACCTTCAAAGTTATACACTTACCAATTTAGACAGCACTAATATCGTCTTCTCTGGTTCAAAGAAACCACTGGAGCAAAGATCTAAGTACAAGGTCGTGGCATTTGTACTCCTTCACGGCGAAGGAATTGTAGAAACAGGTGAAATGATTTTTGACACAAATTCACCGCCAAGTAATTCTTATCACGAGTTGGGTTGTGGTGTCCATCCTCGGAAAGGCAGTGTCCTTAAAACGGAGTTTAATGTCACTTGTTACGGTTGGGAAGATGAGGATCTACCCCTTAGCTATCAGCTGAGGTGAGATACAGTTTGCAAGTTCCTTCAGAAAACATCTTACAATTCTGAACATTAACATCAGTATTCTTAGAAAATATAACTAAAGGATTTTATTCTAAGAATCATGTCTACATTGTAAAACCTATTCTAAGAAAAGGTAGTAAACATTTGTAAACTGACTATTTTACCACACAGTCCAGTAGGAGATGAGACTGTCACTGTCTGTTGTATAAGCAAAACATTGCCTTTGCACGAAACCTAAAACGATAGTACCTACTTGTAGAATCTACAAATGTCCTCCAGGTTCTTTCAGTAAGATACTTGGTCAAGTTTTATAGAATCTTCCGTTTGCGTTGACCAAACTTTACAATAAACGTTTGTGTCCCATTGATATTTACATGTGATTATTTGAATCATTTCTAAGGCCGCATAATGACAACCGTTAAACGGAATGATATCCTGATTTTGAACTCGATTTCAAATTAATATAACAGATTCCAAAAGACAGGCTTCTATAAAGCAAACGGCCATGATAACTGATCATATATCAAATCGCCGTTTATTTGCAGTTATGAGTCTGCCGAAGGCCTTGTCATAATTTCCAGCGGAAATGAGTCAAGTATTATCACTGGGCTTCCTCAAGGCAACCAGTCTGAGAATTACGTCGTAAAGCTACAAGTGCTAATCTTTGATTCTTTAGGTGATGCGTACACAGTGCAGGTTATGGTCCAGGTAAATACTAAGTGAAATTACTAAAGCATGCCTTCTGTGATATCATTAAATAGTCATACATGCTTGATAATGTGAAGTGAACACTCTTAATTTAAGGATAAAGGACTTGTTTTAACCAACGAAAACGCTCGATTGCAACAAATTTACGGGTTACGATTCAAATCAGCGTGCATTAGATGATAATATCGTACAACTCTCTCGTTAAGGGTTTGAGTAAGATCGAACTTTCAGAAAGACAGCATAAAGGGTATGTTTTGAATCTTTTGTAATAAATCATTCTATCCTGGCATTTCCAGCTAAGATGCTTGACACCTCGGAATCCCCAAGAAAGAAAAGTTTCATGGGAGTAATTTCGTCACAATAGTCTGTCGATACATTAACTATTATAAGCAAACGACTATGGTATATAACTATAGTAACAGCAGCTGCGTAAACTGAGCAGGCTTTATAAAGCAGACAAATGTCTCTAAGCCTAATAAATGTCTTGGCATTTAATTAGGTGAAGCCCCTCAGCAGCAGGGCGGAGGTGACAACTGCAGTCAGCGAGGCCATCTCTGGACCCAATAGCACAACTGCTCAACTTCTAAGATCTGGAAACCTGGAACGTGCTACCTTGATGTCCTATTTCACTCTCACAGCCACTGAGGGAACAGGATTGTCTTCTGTGGAAACGAACTTAGTAAGAACAAATTACTACAACAGATCGTAGCAACTTAGTGTAGGGAAAGTCTAATTCAAGTACGAGCGGAAGCTACTTTTGCAGACCGGTTGTCTCTCCGCACCAATAACGTAGTGAGCATTTAGACAATTCTAGCGACAATTCTAGGCGGTTCTAGCTTGGTATGTCAAATTGTAAATGGTCGTTCACTGAAAGTCAAAAACTTTGGACCTTCTAATAAATGAGTTTTATTGAACTAGGGTTACCATTCAAAGACAAATAAGGGAACTGCTTTCTTCAAGCTATCAAATAAAGGTAACATCAGGCTTCAACTTAAAAGGTTCTATGAACTAGGTTGTAGTCGCTAATTTTGCAAGACGCTCTTATTCAGGCGGCGCAAGGGCAATAGTCATGGTATTATTTCCTATTTTAATTAATGCATTACTGTCGTCATTGAAGGCAAAGGACGAAGTCTTGAGACACTTGGCTGTAGCTCAACCACAGATGCTCCGGGAAGTCACACAGCTTTCAGCAGCTGTAAACAAAGCAACTCATCATAGGAATAACATGACAATTAATGCAGTGGTAAGGCGGAGTAAATAGTTTCACAAAAAACTAAGTGGATTTAACAAACAAAGACAAGAGTTTGCTAGGCTTTAATTAGTATTTGAGGGTAAAATATATTGTTGCATTAGTAAAACAGAGTTATTAATTAATCTCCATTTAACAATTAGATTCCATGTTGCCGTCTCTATAGTAACTGATCACAGATAACGCGAACATGTGGTAAGAACCAACAAAACGTGGCACAAGAGGCGATAACAGAGTGTCTCACAGATACTTGTACCACACTGATTTTGACGTCTTGTTTGATCAATTACTGAACAGACGCGCCGCAACATTGGATCTTTTTGTTAATGAAGTCATCTATGAGTCTTTCCTCCAATTGATCATAAGAGCTAAAATGTATGAAAAATTTCACTTATTATATAATTAACAAATAGATTCCATGTTGCCGTGCGTCTGTTCAGTAATAGTTCACAGATGACGTCAAAATGTGGTAAGAACGTTTTGACGTCCTCTGTGATCTATTTACTGAACAGACGCTCGGCAACATGGAATCTATTTGCTTTATACAATAAAAAAAACACACAACTTCAGCTTTTTATTTCAAAATCTTTCTCAATTACTCGAAAGCCGGCCTTTTCCCACTTTGGCAAACACGAAAAAAAGCCATTTGACGTAATCTGTTGTCTATACAAAATGAAACAATCTCATTGGTTGCTCTGCCGTAACAAGGAATTGTGATTGGTCAAGAAAAATCACGCCACTGTCAAACTTGACTCAAATGGCTTCTTGTGGAAAGAAAACTTACAGCGAAGCAGAATTGAAGTGCGAAATCTACAAGTGTGTGTTAGAGAAAATGCTGGAAAAAACTCAGTTTTTGTCTTCAGAGCAGCCTTGTGGACCGAAAACCTTTAATGTTTCCTTGATTATTGCTGGAGTTGAAAGAATACACTCGAAAAACATGCCGTTGCGGTCAACACTGGACGCCATTTGATTCGAGTTTTGAATGAAAGGAGGGTTTAATACCGACGGTGGAAATTTGTCTCCTCTGTGGTTAGTGATTCTCAAATTAGTTTGACATGGTATCGGAAACACTTTATGGCTGCAATACAGTTGGCCACGAGCTGTGGTGAGCTATACTTTTCTCGCTGTTGTGCCCTGAAACGGACTAGAACATTCGCGTCGGAAAGTAAGTTTACGTGTTTATTTTAACTGAATTTAGGAAGTGATAATTTTATGTTTCATTCCGGACATCAATCTGTGTCAACAACTTTTTTAAGATTGAGAAAAGTTGAATTTTTTTAAAATAAATTTATGTAACAAACACTTTGTATATTGAATTTATTAAATTCGAGGCAAAGCAAGATCAATTTTGTGTTTGGTTTAGTCTCGTTCAACTGCCAACTGAGACTGCTCGAGTATTTTTTCTGAGTCGTTCTCTAAAAAAGAAACGGCTTTTTTCTTACTTTTTCCTGCTCCCCGTATCTGTTCAATGCCTCGACAAGACGGTTTTGTACTTTATCTTAAGCCAGTCACGTAAAATACTATCTTATTTCTCAAAACTTTCCGCCATTTTAAAATGCAGAAGCAACTTTGCACCGATGACTTCAATCGTGTATCTGTCCTCTAATAGATCATAGGCGAGAACCAATCAAAATGCGAGAATAACTTAGTTTATTGTATAAAGCTGTATAGAGGGAAAGGTTGAAATTCCAGTTGGTCACTCTATCGCGGTAATTAGGTCCTTTAGAACTTGAAACTCGGCGAGTATCTAAATTTTATACGCGTTTCTCTGAACTGAGGAAAAAAATGCTTTCTACAGAGGTCCTATCCTCACTGAAATGTTATCTTCTCTGAGAAAACTCAGTATTCTTAAGTAATTGTAATTAGTATCATCCAACTAGTGGACTAATGCAAATCCTGCGTTTTGATTGGCTACGCTACTAGGGTACTATTAGCAATAGTCATCGAGTAGCGAAATTGTTTCGTTTTATTCCCCCAAAAAAACCTTTCTTCAACTTGCATTTTCACACTTTATTATCGCTTCTGTCTGTCCGACTAGTTGGGTGATACTAAAACAATTAGACCCTTCGCCCTAAAGGGCCACGGGTCAATAGCCCATTCGGCTTCGCCTCATGGACCATGATTGACCCGTAGCCCTTGCGGGCTGCAGGTCTAATTGTTAATTAAACACTTTATTATCTAAAATAGACTGCAGCTATTTAGCCATGGTCAATATTTCATACTCAGCAGTCTTTTAATTTGTCTTCAGAGGAATGCTGCTACTTTGCTTCAGTCAATGACAAAACACTTCAATACAGAAGCAAGAAACTGTCAAGATGTAGACGTAATTCAACAGGTTGGAGTTGGTCTTCTCAATGCAATGTCCTACGTTCTTGACATTTTGACCAAGAATGAACCTACGGACGCGAAACAAATCGGTAAAGCGGTGAAGAGCAACAAGCAGCTGGAAAAGTTTGATGCAAAGTTAAATAAGGTGCGAGGGTATTAGATACTATAAAAAACGAGAGGCTACGGAGGTAATCAAATTTACTCAGTTAGGTTATTTTGAAATCTTTAAGAAGTATCAAGCAAGCTTAGCTTTCCCATACGTAGACGAATTCAAGAACAGATGTAGAGTAGTTGTTGATTTTCATGTCTTCTTAATATAATAATAACTTTTGCTCATCCTTATTTCTGTTATAGTTATCGTTATCGTTATCAGTATCGTTATCACCGTAATCCTTAATCCTTACGTTTTGTTTATCGTGCACTTATCGTTATCATTTTGAAGGAGAAACCAATTATGATCGAAAAGTCAGTCGCATTGATGGACAAACTCGGCACTGCCTTACTATCGACCAAAGTTGTTGGTGAGTCAGAACCCAGCGTGTTTAAAACGGAAGAACTATATATGGTTCTTGATCGACAAACTCCGTCCGTGTTGGAAAGAAAACTTCTTCAAGGGCCTGACGGTAATAGTGATCTATCTTTTCCGTCACGGAAAGTACTGACCAAGAACTATCAGGTGCCCGTACAATCCTTAGATGTCCAGGTAAGTGATCAATGTCTTCCCCTTTGGTTCTGTTGTCTAGCTTGGATGACAGATCGATTAACAGACCGCTTCCAGTTTAATACATTAACATTTTTCAGTGCATTTCAGAGCTAGTGGAGACTTTAAAAATTGTTTCTAAAATACATTATTGGGTTACTCATTACTGTCAGACAGAAACTCGCTACAGCAGATTTAAGGCGCTCGTGGTAAAACAATTGCTCCTTGAAATCGAGGTGAATAGCAGCAGATTATTTCTCATGCCGCAAAAAGGCGAGGTAAATATTCTGCCGCTATTAACCAAGATTGAAGACAATAATTGTTTTGGTAGATACACACAAATTTTTCGACAAAATCCTCGTAACAATATAGCAAAACAGTCTTTTTGTTCCGAACATCGTTCAATTCAGCGATCTAAATGGAAAGTATTCTTACTAATGAATTTCACCGTTCAATCAAAGTTTCCATTGTCACTTGAAAAGAAAATTAAAAAAGCAGTTCTGGGAGGATTGACCTGAACAAATTTCGACTTAGAAACTCTGGGGAAAGGCGAGTTTACGCTGACCATTTTGCTTTAGTGCCTATTCGCCTGAGATGGCAAAACAATCAGATTATTTGAAACACCAAGATCACTGAGTGTGCATATACTAATGACAATTTATTGCCTAGTACAAATTCGACCATTAGCTTTCTCAGCTACTATTTTATTTTGCTAGTCTTCATTAAATCGTCGCTTTTTAGGTGCACGTTCACCCTTAGAGATGTGTCACGTCCATGTAGCGCGCTCTGTCTAAGATCATCGTTTCATCAGCAGTGCTCGTCGAAATGTCACTTCGATAGAGAGACAGAGACTAATTACTCGCTATTACCATGCCTCACAAAATTTTTGCTTTATTTTCCGTTTCCTTTCTCTTTGTGTCTGCTCAGAGATTTCATCTCTTCCCCCCTCCCCCTTCTGTCTCAAACCCAATGCGAAACCTCGTTGCAAAGATGGTTCGCCAATTTTGTTTTCGAAAATACACGAGGAAAGGAGACGGGTCGTACGTGAGAGCTGAAACAAATTGTCACGTCGTTAACCGTTACGAGTGTTTTCAATTTCTCTTCAGGTAATAACATTTCGATCAAACCCATTCCTATGGGACGTAAGCTCTGAGAACGTCACATCAAACGTAATGGAGGTCAGCATAAAGGAGAACGGGAGTTATGTTCATTTTTCCCAGCTTGAGGAGCCCTTTGAACTGTTTATTCCGTTAAAACAGCAGGAGAATCAAGGAACAGATGGCCACTTTTTCGTGAAATGGAGCAAGAGCTTTGAAAATATCCGCTACCACAAGATAGTTATTCCATCTGATGGAACAGTTGCTATTATTGATATTGTACCTTTAGAAAACAATTTCTTAGATATTTTTATTAGTGCTGGATTCAGGCCTACTCCGGGGAACTATACCTATAGTACATATGTGCCCGATTATTCAAATTGTACAAAGGTTAATTCCAGCACTGACTCCCAACAGTGCAGTTCCATATCGCCCTACAGACTGCTTGTATCAAGCAGTTTGACTGGTGCATCAGGAGATCATTACATTGGAATTTTATGGCATAGAAATTCCTCTGACGATCTGAGAATGAATGACACAAAACGGGATGTTCACAGACGCCATTCACGATCCATCTGTAGTAGTATGAGTGGTCGCAGAAAGCGTTCGTGTATTGGAGTGAAAGATCCTCCAAACACCCCTCACCCCAAACCAGAGATCATCAAGCCACTATACAACTCTACTGTTGATGTCAACTACACGATGTCTGTATGGATCAGTAGCTGTCTCTATTGGTCGAAGGAGAAACAACAATGGACGAACGACGGATGTAAGGTGATTAGGGTGATTAGTGTTGCAATAACAACAAGACGTAGCTAATTGACGAGTGCAAGTGTACCACAAAAAAGGCCAAGAAAAGCTAGTGTGACTTCTATGATCTTGAAGGTATATTTCTTGCAAAAGTAGCAACGCGTTCCCTTGTAACCGCTTATTTAACACAAATAGATTTCACACTATTGGCAGCCTGCTTACGGTCTCCTTTGCAGCCGTTATTTTTAGTCATCAACTAAATTCAACGGAGTTTTAACAACGCGAGTGTAAAGTAAAGGCAAGCGATACACGCATCGCACCACTCAGAATGAACCTGTGACTTGAAGCCGTTTTTGTTCCGATCTCTCGGTCCTTTTTTTCTTGACGGGCAGGCGAATAACATTTCTAATAGAAAAGTAAAGGGAGGTGGAAAAATTTGTCAGTTCACAAGTAAGGCCGCTTGTTGAGCACCGCTACTATTTATAACCTGTTTCATGTGTCAGGCGTTTCGTTTTGTTTTGTTTTCCCAGTCAGACGCATTTTCCAATTGGAGAAAAATCCCCGTACGTAAGACTATTCGACAATTCAGAAAACGTTTTTGCCAACGGGAGTTTGCTTCTCTTTTATGTCGAATAAAGATATCGCTGCACACGAATTTGCAAAAACGCTTTGTGAAGAGTGCGGCCTGCCTTTAGTTAGTGCGCTATTGTTGACTATATGGCACCTTGGAACCTACTTTACGCATCCAACCGTCTGATTGAGACTCAAGAATTCCCAAAGCTAAATCTGTTGACCAATCACACTTAGTTCTTGACGTGTACTGTATAAGTCATCAATGTTACAACTGAATGGCTTGTAGAAGTTTTTTCTATGTGTTACCACAAAATTACGTCGACGATAATCAATGCCCTCAATAAATGATTAGTGAAAATAACGACTTGTCGATGCAATCAGTGACCAATCGATGACTGGAAATTTTTTTGGCCCATCGATAATTCATCAATTACCGCATTATCATCATGCATCAATAGTCGAGAGTGACTAATCAACTGTTGGTGGTGGTAAGACTAGCCCTTATGTGCCCTCTAGTAGGTCTGAGGGTTAATTTAAAAGTGTAACTTAAGTCTGTGATTCGGATATTATTGCTAAACATTGTACATTTTTCAAAGCTATTTAATAGGTGTCATTTGTACTGGTCGAATGTTAGAGCTATAAATGGTCTTTTTTGTTTTTTATGATAGGTTGGTTCCAAAACTAATACAAGAAAACTTCACTGCCTGTGCACTCATCTATCAGCATTTGGCGGAGACTTTTTTGTGGCCGTAAATCCAATTGACTTTGACAAAGTTTGGGTTAAGTTTGGTGAGCTGGGAAAGACTGGAAACTTTGTAATGGCTGTGGTGTTTTGTATATATGGAGTCTATTTTGTTAGTTTAGTCTTGGCTCGACATGCTGACAAGAAAGACAAAAATAAGGTGCGATTTTAGAAATATTGTGGTAGAAAAATCTTTTCGTAAATTGCAAATATACTAGGTACTTATGAAGTTTGAAGAACTGCCAAATATTGCTTAGATCCTAGATCTGGTCAGAGTTACTCGGATTAACCGTAGTTGGAGAGGCTTTGAGGAAGAATATATAATATTACGCCTTAGACAAATGTGTTCTTGTTTTAAGATTTTAATTAGCAAATATAACTAGAATGCCTAAGATAGATGTCTTCATTAGCGGACCGCTCAAAAATCCAGGTAGTATCACGCTTCTAAAGAGAAGGAACAAAGGCTTGGCTGTGACCAAATAGGAAAGCACTGACATAGAAGACATAGTGGATCATCGCAGCTATATATATGTATTTTTTTTTTCTTATTTTCTTTTTATTTTTTATTTCCATACAGTACAGCCAGTGACATGACGTACACTACTAATACTTACTCAACTAACATTACAATACATCTACGTATACAACCTGAAATACAAACACAGCTACAATCCCGGTCAAAACTCGTTGAGACATTGCATTTTTTTGAACGTCAAATTAGTAGCTTTCACCACGTTGCGTTTTTATAAAATTTTAAGACCCTCCCTGCACCCCACCATTGCAAAGTTGCTTTATTCGAGATGCTGACAGACCAGAAATTAAAAATCCTAACCCACAACATTGTTTTGGGGGAAAGGGGCTTGCAAAAATTGTATTTATGAAGAGGTATGATTTAAAAATTCATTTTTCGGAAAGTGTCTCAACCCTTTTGACCGGGATTGTAGTTCACATTTCTTGTTGTACTTATACTACATTCCCCCTTTTTTTTTTAAAAAAGAAAAGAAATTAAAACTAACACAACGTAAAAAAAATGGAAGTGGGAGTGACACAACCCCTGAGACTTTTCGTTCCACCAGGCGATTACCATTTGCCAAAAAGTTTGAGTTCTGGGGAACTCATATAAAAGGTGTAGTAAATTTTCGTAGGGGTGGCTACAACGATCACTGACAGCTCGGAGATGCTTTCAACTTCATTTTGTAAAGTTTGTTGTTAGTGGGTAGAATGTCATGTATCACCTTATATTGAAAACATTTAAATTTAATTTCCATTGTGACCTTGAAGGGTAATTCATAGATTACAATCGAAAATAGCTCGTCCTCCATACTGAGATGTAATCGAGGAGAAGAGAGAGCACCATTTATTACCATCTCCTTACATAATCATTTACCCACGCTGCTTTAAGGGACTTAACCACCATGTTGAAGTCGACCATATTAAGACCACCCTTATCCACAAGGCCTATAGTTGTGTGACGTTTTATCTTGTCTGGCTTAAAGTTCTAAATAAATTTGAAACAAATATCGTTGACTTTTTCAGCGAAGTTCGTTATATAAACAACTTAAGCAGCTGTGAAATTCATTTGCATTCTTTACTATCTACTGGTATATTACGAACTAACAATGTGAACAGCTCCCAGTTGGCTGGATAGTTCAGTTGGCTGGATAGTTCAGTTGGTAGATTGCACTGGCACCGTCATGAGTTCGAATCCCGTTCAGGCCTGAATTTATTTTCAGGCTTTTATTTCACAGCTGCTTAATTTGTGTGCATAACTGCGATGATCAACGACGTCTTCAAAAGAATCGCTGTCAAAGGTTTTTTCATTGCAGGAAATTTCTATTTACATAAACATCGCTGATCAGCTGAAAATCTCTAATCAGCTGACATGAAATGTAACGGTAAACATTTTGGCATCCGTAATTCAATTTCGAAAAACGGTTAGACCTCCGGCGAAACAAGTAACTATTTATCTTAATGAAAAACTTCCTACCTAAGTTACCACTCATTTTACTTATCATAATTGCTACTTATTTTCTTGAAGGTGTCTGTTTGGTAATTAATTAATCGCAACAATTTTCCCTAGTGCAGCGGAATTTTTTCCGTTTCTATTTTTCCGTTTCCGGTTTGACCTGTATCTAACAGGATGCGGGCGCCATTCCTAATAGTTAAATTTAGCCAGAAACTCGTTTGAATGATTTAACCATAACGTCAGTGCTTTTTAATTGGTTCACATTCAGGCCTTTAATCGTTTCTTGCAGCCACGACATTATACGGATAGTTGAGCGGTCAGTTAACAACATTACGACCACCGTATAATCAATAACTGAACGAAGCTTTACACAATAACTCATTGCTGTATAATATATATTTGGCTATGTTATTAGCCCACACACTTAATCCTGCTTTTCCAGGACTAGGTGTTACATAGGCCATCTGCAGAGTGCGTCCATTCTTCTCTGTCTGCTGCTGCTCGTCGTACCTCTGTCCAAGATTTCCAGCCCGCTTCTTCTCTACCGTTCGCCTCCTCTCCTTCTTCTGCCTTCGGGCGTCCAGGTCATTGCTCTATTGCAGCCGTTTGTGCGGTCCTGGCGCACTGTATGGTCAACCTCTCCCATCTTCTCCACTTCACTTACAGGCAACAAATGCAAGGAAGCATTGATGTACTTGTAATAAATCAATATAATTTTAACGAAATATTTCAAATACATCAGCGCTTCCTTGAATTTGTTGCCTGTGTATTATGGACACAATGCATTTACCCGGTATTCATTTATTTTCTATTTCAAAAAAAAACATCAACACTTAATGGATTTATTGACCTTCAAATCTTCTCAGGACGGTTGGTTACACTTCTGGCTTTTGAAATGTTATTCTTCATCCAATGTTTTGAGCTTTCATACCTCCTCCTTCCTGACAGACTGACTCTAATTAGTTCCTTTTATTGTTTCTGTAATAGGGTATATCCCCAGGCTACAGGTACAACAAAAATGTCTTGTCTGTACTTCTTTGTTTTTCCGGAAAGGCGCTGATTTGGTTGACGAAACCTGAAAATGATAGTTCCCTAAGATAGAAAAGAATGGAGAAGACTAGCACGGATACAAGCAACGAACTTGAAAAATTTAGGCTAGACTGCTCAAAATGCGCAAATCGCAACGTAGGTCCATAATCAACCATATACGGTTTCCTACCAAGCAAAAATGGTAACTGAAGGAAACGCGTACGAAAAAACGGAAACAAACAAATTAACGAAAGCGATCCAAGTTGCACAACCCACAATTTTTGTTTATGAGTTAGGGAAGCGAAGATGGTTTGTCGTTAAGTGCCAGAACTAGCGGGTTAAGGTTACTTCAAACCTTCGCGGGTGTCCTCCAGAAAAAATTTCGTGCGCGCGCTGTTTTCATGAAAACCCCCACAAACTATATATCAACGGAAAGGTTATAAAATTTAGAATTCGACAAAATTACATTTTGATTTCGATTTTGCTTTCCAAAGGCGGCAGAGGCCGTCAACTCCAAAATGACCGACTGACGTTCCAGCGAATTAATCGGGTAT
>OMLO01000249.1_pt1 | contig 31804 bp, 11 predicted proteins | sample 1674811 | NCBI WGS metagenome assembly OMLO01 (sample SAMN06265003, study PRJEB25207) | coral metagenome | isolation source: Coral host | place: Mexico:La Bocana,Puerto Morelos, Mexico | collected 2008-11-13
CCCCACGCGCTCGGCTATTGTGCTCCCCTATCTTTCCAGGCACCTTCCCCAAGCTCATCTATTGTTGATGAGTTTAATTTTTCTTAATACACCTGATTTGAAAAGCCCTCTCTACTTCCAAACACCTTTATTTAATAGAAATTAGGTACTTCCAGTCCAGACTCACTGGTGTCTCTTCATCTGCAAATCTATATTCCCCACACCCTCTAAAAATTTGGGGAAGACAGCTTTTTTGGGCAACAAGAGAAATAATTATGGGCAAAGTAGTCTTAAGAGATTTCCATTTGTTTTGAGAAATTATAATCATGTCGCTAAATTGAAACAGAGAACAATACTTGTAATCAATAAGGTGAAACCTTAAACTCCAAAACTTCACGGGGCTACGTAGGTCAATTTTTTTTAACTATAGTTCATCATTAAAGGTATCATTTCTCAAAAAATGTATAGGTAAAATGTTAACATATGCGTGAGTTATTGAGAAAAATGAGATTTGCTAATAAAAGTTGATAAACCACCAAGGTATCATAATCCTCATAAGTTGTTGACTCCCCAGTGACTTTTCGCAACAAACAACTCCATCCGGCTGGGAGAACCTATTTCAACTCATTAGCATTTCTTGTTTACATCAAAGAGTAGCTGACACTTCGGGGTGGCAGGTTCAGTACCCATCTTCCATACAGCACAGTGCAGTTGTTAATTAACTCTAAATATGAATTTATGATTAATCATAAATTGCAGTTATACTCACAACTTAAGCAGTTGTGAAATTAAAGCCTGAATTATTTCAGGATTGAATTTCACAACTGCTTAAGCTGTGTATAATTGCAATGATCAAATATAATAAAATATAAATATAATAGTTAAAATATAATATAAAATATAATAGTTAAATACATAATTATGTCAATAGAATTTCTTTTTCCTTGAAATAATAGGTTGGTCCGCCGGGAGATCCTGGACCAAAAGGAGATAAGGTGTGTGTGCATGCATGACTCCTGCAATGTCTTTGCCTATTGGCAAATACCAAACCCAGAAAAAATGACACTGAATGACTGATGCTAAAATAAAACCACTGTACCTGCCACATTCAAGTTTTAGTCATGTACAGTTTCTGCCCTTTTTTAAAATCAAGAATGATTCTTTTTCCTGGGGTAATTTTTACGACTATTTTGCAGAATACGAAATAGGAATTTGTTCCCTTGGTCTCCTTGGGTCGTAAACTTTTGTTTGTATTTCCGCTAACCAATGCACAACTTGACTTGATGAAGAGAAAAAATGTTGTCAAATGATTCGGCAAATGTGGAACATAGTGAAGCAATGAGTGATGAGATAATTACTGCTATGTCAACAGCATGTGGTGTGAGCATTTTCTTATTTGAATTGTTTTAAAAAAACCTAGAAAGCATTTGTTGTCCTAGTTACAAAATGAGCACGGGCTCCTTGGCAAGCATGGGTTTTAATAACATGATGCATGCAATTATTATAAATTATTATAGATTATTATAAATGGGTAGCACTTATTAGCTTTTTGGGGGAAAAAGAAAGAAAAAACACGTTGGAGAGAAAAAAGAAAAGAAAAAAAAATTGTGCGTTTGCCCATCCGAGTCTTGAACTCTTGCCCTTCATGCTTTCCCACCTTTCCAATGCAGAATACCAACACATTGAGCTAACTTAACACATAGGTCCGCAAAGCGTGTCTAGAGCGTTATGCATTATTGTATTGCGGAGTCAGGGCAGTGATAAAAGCGTGAATTTAAGAGGTTTAAATAAGGGACAGAAGAAAGAAATTTATTTTTGCAACAAAGCCAAAATATTTTCATCTTTTCTGCTTATACTGATGCATGTTAGCTGACATTTTTTGTATTGACCACTTGGAATAAGCCCAGGGATCTATCAAATAATCTCAAATTCGTCCACATACAAATCCATGCCTTGACAATTAATTATTAATGAAACAAATTTATTACAATAGATTTATATTGGCATGTTATAAAAATTTGTATGGCAAAGATCAAGAGGACAACTTTGTCTCAAACTTTCATAATTTCTTAGTCCTTTCAAAGGGCCATTTGCCTTGTCTGCTCTGTAAGGGAGTTTGTTATGCTTCAGCTACAATGTACCCCTACATGAAGTTAACGGAATGAAAAGTTTAAAAAACTTCTGTTATGGTCTTTTAGTATGTTGTCGTATTGTGTCCAGCTGACCAACATATTGACATCTGAAGGCCATGTTTTTGATCAGGGACGATCATTTCAATTACTTATAGGATCTTCCAAATATTTAACATCAAATGTTCTCTGTCCTATGGACTTCACACTAGAAATGTATCACTGAAAGTATATGGAAAACTTACATCTCCCTTATAGAGATTACAAATTAAAGTCTGTGAAGCTGTATTCACTGTGGACAGTACCTTGAACTTTGAACTTAAAAATGTATAATGAAAAATTGTTTTCATATTGTGCAAAAAGCTAGTATGGCCATCATGGCTCTTGGCTAGGTCCAGACTACTACATTGTCGTGCAAAAAATAAATTCATACAGGTCACTCACAATTGGGCAGTAATACTACATGTATAAACTAGAGACACAAAAATTAATTTAGTCCAAGTCATATCCTCCATTTTGACACAGCTTCATAAGATCTGTTTTCACAACGCTGGTAGGCTGGTTGTTCAGCGGCACTCTGCTGTAGTCAGTCAGCTGCATTTATTGTGGTATAAAAGCCCATGCATTCAGTCTTCATGTGTCCGCTATCTTGATTGTATCTAGTGTTCTTTACGAGGAGATTTCGCTTGCATTGAAGATAATACATTAGGGCCTAATGTGTGTCCACTTAGACTACTGGCGCAAAACTAATGATGTCTTTTGGTTATAATCTCATTTTCCTTTCATGTTGTTGACCTACTTGTTAATTGGAAATTTGCAGGGTGAACCTGGGCCTCCAGGCGTATTAGGATTAGGCGGAAACCGTGGAGAGCCAGTGAGTAAAAATGGTTTTTAGCATAACTTTCTACAACCACGCTAAATATGACATATTTATTTTGAAAATAGTATATCCGTGCATGTTCTTCTTCTCTCCCAGAGGAGGCTTTTGGTCTTCAGAACTCCCAAGCACCCCTCTGGAATGCTCCAGTTAATTGGCAGCTTTTTGGCAGTCATGTAGCCATATTTGATATGTATTGGAATATATATCAATACAATCATGGCAGATTTAAATACATGCAAGATTTGTAATTCTGTGAATTGAATATTTTTTTCCACTAAGACAAATTGGTGACAATGAACTCTGCATTGCAGTAAAAAATCTGTGCAGACATTGGAGTTATTTTTTTTACATTATCTCTTATTGAACATGTCTGTTCTCTGAGTTGTTGAATGTTATTTATGCAAGCAAAATGTGATTTGCTATTTTGGCAAGATATGATCTATAGCAACATGCATGACAGTTATCTACAGTAACAAAATGGTGAGACAAGTTTTGAACACTCATTTAAGTGTTGCAGCATTAGACTTTAACATTTGACTTACTGAATCATAACTAAGCTCTTACAGAACTTCAGTGACAGGAATATGAAGGACATTTTCTGCTGTGTGTTACATGTAGCTCTTTGTTGTTCCTATGTAGGGTACTCCTGGAAATGATGGTGAAAAGGGAGAAGCAGGACTTCCTGGTCCCCCAGGGTATCCTGGACCCCCTGGGGAAATTATTGCAGTGCCAACTGGCGACCCTGGACCTGATGGTGGACCAGATCCTATTGACATTGGAAGGGTAAGAAACTGCCTTTGTTTAACAAGCAAGGTTGGCCCGAAGGCAATGCTGGATAGCAGGTTGCCCTCCTAATCCACTCAGGTGTGACGTTTGAACCCTTTGTTGGGGAACCTTTTGTTTAATGCAAGTGCATTTAACATTAAGGGCCAGGTACCAGTCAAATTCACCAGATGTGGGGATGATTTTGCCTGCCTGGTTTGACCATCTAGAGGAGAGTTTTTCCAGCTATATAGAAGCTCAGTTCATAAGACCCTTATTCCCTTCAGAATCGGCAAGATTTTTCTCTCTCTACCCTAGCTACCTGTTGTAAAGATCAGGTTTGGCAATTAAGTGACCATGCCTGTGATGGTGGCCATTGGCATAGTTGTCATTGATGCCTAATTTCAAGGTTAATGCTCAATTGCAGCCTGGTTTCAAAATTTTTTTTTAATGCAATTGCTTCCTGGCTCATGTATATTGTTGATGAATTTAATTTACAGTGTAATGTTATATATTTAAAAGTTAAAGTTTTGTTTAGTTGGGATCAGAATAAATGGACACCAATCTTTCCATGCAGTTCTTCTAGATTAAAGCAGAAAACATTCATGTTGACATTATATCTCAGTCTACAGAAATTATCTATCCCAACTCACCCAATTCATTTGGGAGTCTCCTGGTGACAAACTGAATCTTCCAACCTCCTGTATGGCATGGACATTTATTTTAACACATTTACTGTACCTGCTTCTTTTACCTTTCCCCTCCTTCAGTTTGAACTTTGACTTCTCTTAAAGTCAACTCACAACAACATAAATGAGTCAGTGGGTCAGCAAAAGAAAGTGGAAGTGGTTACTGTACAGAAATTTGGGCCCATTCCCATTACACTTCTTTCATCCCTCATCTAGTGGGCACTGATCTGATGAAACCTAATAACCTTTCATATGTTATTTTATTATAACATTTTCCCATCTATTTAGCTCATACGGCCTAGTGACTCTAAAGGTCCAGCAGTTGCTGTAAGAGAAGTTATGGGAGAGAAAGGTGATGCTGTAAGTGATCAACATCTTTTTTCTCCTATTTTGTCTATGTTTTCAAGGAATTAGTGAATGAGAATAAAGACAACCATAACTATGTTGCTTGATGTACATGTACTACTGGCAACAAAGCTACAGCAAGTTGTAAATGGCAATTTAAGAGAGTGATCTAACATTCTAATAAACATTTGCCTATTGGAGGCTAGCTGTGTGATTAGCATATCTATAAATAGCTAATAAATTTATCAATTTTGATGATAGTTGTATTGTATTGTAGCATTAGTACAATTGACTGTTCTAAATTGTTTATGTGTCATTTTGTAATTTTGCAAAAAATTGTCTGATCATGTGCAGAGTTTTCGGTTAAACTATTAGCTATCCAGCAGCCAGAAATAATTTCCGTTTTTTCTCCAGAATTTCAATTCAAACGCTGAGAATGCTCAAACTCTGTATAGGACTTTCAAGAGATTTCCAAATTTAACTGGCCTCTACTTTGAATTGTTCACTCACCTCAGCATGTAATTAGCACATAAAATGAAACATCGTTGATACTGAAGCCTACTGAGTGACAGCAGAACTTGCCTATTGAATTTTCCTATTATAGTCAAGTAAACCACTAATTTTTTCCACTAACTTGTACATTATTTAGAATCACTTGGCATTTCTGAACAACCATCTACAACAAGAGACTTTTGTCTGTAAGAAGTAGAACTTCATTTGTAAATCCTTAAATTTCATATTTTAAATATTTCAAACAAATATGAAGTCTACCAAAAACCCACTCCATGTCTGTCCTTTCTTTGCAGCCAATCAGTGCATCTACATGTATACCTAAAATATATGCTAAACAACCATTTTCTCCATCAACAATTGTTTTTTGGTATTTACATTTAGGTACAAGTAGTTATTATTACTGGTATTATTATAATATTATTTGCTGTAGCTGTGCTGAGAATATGGAATAGACTGCTATTAGAAGTTGCGAATGAGGCAATTGTTAATTAGTTTAATCAGCTATTAAAAATAAATTAACATGCTGTATATAATAGACATATTTATTGAAATTAGTTTTTTATTGACATCACTTTGCTTTTTTGTTGAATTTTATTTGAATTTATTTTAAGATTTGATTGTTTAATATAGATACATTTTTTTGGTTGCAACAGGGACCAACTGGACAAGCTGGAATACCCGGACCTAGAGGACCAGATGTAAGAATATGTTTTGTGCTTGATGAATGTGTATTGTTGGATCTGTACATTGAGCAGTTAATTTAATTGATGTCTTATTAACTTGCAGGGATCACAAGGAGAACTTGGTGAAACAGGCCTTATTGGGCAAGCTGGTCCACCGGTAAGCTCTGAATTAATTTTTTATTTCATAAAAATCATTTTTTTACCAGTTCCATCTGACACTTAAAACAGATATTTTAATGGAAACAAGGACTAAGACCAGCCTTTTTATTCAAAGTCTGCACATGTGTAAGAAAAATCTGTGAAGAGTTAAACTCCTGCATGAAATCTAATAAAAAACATAGATCTTGTGATGAATATTTTAATCAGAAATGTTTTGGTACATGCAAGCATGTTGGTCCTATGAAACTACTACTACTACTTTTCGCAAATTTTTTTCTTGCCAAAAATTGAAAATATTTGAATTCGCTCTAATGTGACCCGGCCCTAACAAGCTGAAAGATTGGTGCTAAGTATTTTGTGTCTACATGTAAAACTATGTGACCATGTGGTCTGCTTCTGTGCAGTGGATATCAATTTTTATTCTTTATTTTGAAGCAAAATTGATGGCAATCTTATCCATTGTTTTTTGTTTAAAGAGCTGCAGAGTCACACTTAGTGTTTTCCTTACGTCAGAGATCTGATGAAGGCCTAACGATCATTGATAACTGTGAGCTTTTAACTGAACCAGCATGGCAATTCCTTACTAGGAAACTTGATTGGTTGGCCTTTTTCCTCTTGCAAATATTCTGGAAGTCCAGGAATGGTTGTTTCAATTAAGGATTTTGTTAATGTTTATCATTTGTCTTGCAGGGCACTTCAGGTTCAAATGGCCCCCCTGGTGAAGCAGGGCAAGATGGCAATGATGTAAGCATGCCCAACATACATGTCCTATTGTACTAACATGAAAATTGGTTAAAGCACCCAGGATTGTTAATTATTAGATCTTAACTTTCCTCCCTTGATGCACAATGCTGCAATTATATTGTGGATTGGGTTTCATAAATGTTTCAAATAAGTCAACAAAATTGATTTAAAGCACTATCAAAATTGAATAAAACATCAAGAAATATATTAGGGAAAAGTAAAGAATTTGGAATAAACTTTACTTAAATCATAATTTTAACTAAAAAATAAAAAAATATGTGGTAGGAAAAGTCACGAAGACTGACTACTGTAGCTTGAATGCCGTTTTAGTGACAAGATTGCATTCATGCACCTCTCACCTCCAGGCTAATTCCAAATTAAACTAGCTACCATATTTTGAATGATTGAGTGACCTTTACAGTAGTTAGTAGATGTTGGAACCCTGGGTAACTAAGCCATAATAAAGTCAATTATGATGTAACCATCACATGCAGTAACACATATGAACCCTGTCTTAAGTCAAACTGGAGCTATGTTTATTCCAGTATTTTAATCTTACTCTACATTTTGTTGCCACAGGGTCAACCTGGTCCAACAGGTGACACTGGTGAACCTGGAAACCCTGGTGATGCGGTAAGTCAGTACTGATGTGGCTGCTTTAGATAACTTAACCAGAAGAGTTTCAAACCCAAAATGATGTTTATTCACAGGTAGCAAGTACTGCTTGGCACAATTTGCTTCCTTAACATTGAATTACAAGGATGTACGGTTTACCCAAGATAACAAAAATGAAAAATAACAAAAATGAAAAGAAATAAACTTAAATACTAACTAGGTACAAAGAACTGTTTCTTACAGTTTAGGTCTTTGGTAACGCATACCGGTAATACGATCTGATGGAAAACGATTTTGTTTATATCTAAGCACTGTGCAATGCAAAAACACGAAATGGTGGAAAGCATATATATCTAGTGAGCAGTTGCCTAGCACTTGAAGAATGTCTGCTGATAACTGCAGCACTTTGCACCTCAGTGTACCCTAATCATTAAGGGGCTTTTTAGGTCATACTGTGAGACAGCACACTAATCAATAATATTATTAAGTGGTAAAATACAGTGTTTCAGAGCAGCCATTTGTAAATATCAGAAAATAAGGAATGGAAAATGAAATTAAAAAAAAACCACCATATGCATCCTGAATCCAATCCATTTACCAATGACCACAATGTAGCATAGCTTAAAAGCAGATATTAGCCCAAGAGTTACTAACTTCAAACTTCTCTTTGCACTACTTCTCCAATAGAAAAGGTTATGAAAATTAACAAAATGATCACCAAGGGGAACTTGCTTTGATCTTTAAACAAATTCTCCCAACTAATACGAAAAAATCAAAATGTATTGAAATCAGACAGGAGAATTTCTATGTTGATATTGCCAGGTGCTTTAAGGGTTAATAAATTAGTGTTATCAGGTTAAATCAGATTTTGTTCATTAATAGGTGCAAGGAAAATTGACAAGACAATAAATATATATATTATTTGGCTGCAAACAGAGTATTTCAGGGTTTTAATTGTAACCAAGAGCATTGTCATGGTAATACATGTAGCATAATGGGTGTTGTTTTGTTTCAAAAGTGGTGCCAAGTTTTAAGAACACTGCTCCAATATTTCAATAGTAGTTGCACTACTATTGACGTCATCACGTTTTCCATTTGCATAACACAAGATTATTTTTCGCATTTGCTTGGTTTTGCATTATTATGGCTTAAATAAACATGTGCTACCATTCAGAAGTAAAACTAAAACCATTCTTAACTTTATACAGTTCCATGCATTTTCTTATGCTCATGTTAACAACACGTAACATATTCTTGCACTGAGTTTTGATTGGTTTATCAGTCAGAGTGACTACTTTGGTTTTGCTTAATTCTTATATGATAAAAAAGGTAAAAAACTCCCCTGTATAGTTCATCTTGAGTCTTAAATGTTAATATAATGTCATTCCTGCCCCGCCTTGCTTAGGGACCTCCTGGTATTCCTGGGGTACGTGGTCTTCGTGGAGTAAAGGGTGACCAGGTAAAATTTCCCATAATTCAGTTCATTTGGGTAGATTGTAGAATTTTTAGATTTATCGGTTGGTAGCTGTTATTTTATGAAAGCTGCAGGAAATAGTACAAGCAGTGTGGTCAACTGTATCAAAGTAGACTGAGAAAGATAGACTAATAAGATGAAAACATTCAAGTCATACATACATGCATTACTATTAATAGTTCCAGTAAATATTAGTGAAAAGTTGTAGATGTTGTTTTTGAAGTTTTTCCTGCACTGGTATGATAAAAGTGCAGCCTACTTTTTGTGCTATTATAAATGAAGAAAAATGTATATTGGGGAGAGATTTGGAGGTGGTTTCTGATAGGAGATAGCTCAATTCACTTATAGGCCAGAAAAAGGCATTTTTTTGTAGAAATAGAGAATTTAGGAGGGGGGCTTAGTGGGGGGACTCGAAAAAGGATTTCAGTTAATAAGTCGGCGCACAATGGATAAATTGGAATAATGAGTGGAACGTACATCCTCAAGATGTCCAGATTCATGCACTGAGTTGAAAAGTCCTGTTTTAGGGTGGGAGGAGCTCGAGAAAAACTCTTGGAGCAATCTCAGCCCACTTTTTATGCTGGGTCCTTCTCCCTGGATAATTAAACATGCTGTATTATTCATGCAACAGGGAGCACAAGGTGTGCGTGGTGAAGACGGTGACCCGGGTGAAAATGGCCTTACTGTAAGTACAAGACAATTAACCAGAAGTTCAACAAGATGAATGTGAAAATTATTTCAACACGGACGTTAATGCTTGCCACTATCAATAAAATTTTAAACACTCTCACTAATTACAATCATTACAATGTAAGTTCTAAGAACAGAAACATTGATATCAGAATAACTCTCAACTTACTAGATGGTAATTTTTACGTTGAGGAGATGTGAACTAAAATATAGATTTTGTCTCATGTGACACAAATCAATTTTTTATTGTAGATATTTACCTGCAAATACCGTAAGTGCTGTGTACATAAAACACATTCAATTTTGTGTTAGAACCATTACTTGTTATCGTTTCTTATATATTCAAAACAGCTCATGATCAGGTCATCCATCTAAAACAGTAGATTGTAATAATTTTTGCAACTTGAAGTAGTTGTACACATTGTAACAAATTCTATAAATCTTGCTCAAATTTTAATGTGTTGAAAGAATATTGCCCATTCATTGTCATGAAAAATCATTATTAATTAATGACCCACTTAGATCACACAGAATTCTGGCTATGGGTTGCATAAAATTGGTACCTGTTAGGGCCTGTGTCACGACCCATGCTTGAACCACCCCCCTCTCATGGCCCAGGCATAAGCAAAAGTACCAGTTTTATTTGATTTATACCAACAATTCTGTGTAGCACAAATATACGTTTCCGTAGTGGGATTCGTGTATGGCGTTTTTTCATGCTGAGTCGTTTCTTATTTAGGGACCACTTGGTGAACCAGGAAGGGATGGTATTGATGGCATTAAGGTTTGTGTTAATTTTGTTGATATTTGGTATCTTAAACTTAAATTAGGTTATCAAAGATAAATAATATACAGCTGACTTCTGACAATGGTTTAAACTGGAGGGACGTTAAGAAAGGTTGTAGTTAACGGGAGATGCATGTATGTGGCCTGCAAGCAGGGTCTGATGTGTCGTGGAAGGTGCAAAGTCGATGGGCATTGAGCATACATGTAGATGTGATAGACAGACATTGCTCATGCTACCAATGATGAGAGCTTGCTTGCAAGGAGCTTGCTTGCATGTGAATTGTAATAGCCAGAAATTAGGGAACAAAATTGTTATGCATTTCAATCATGCCTATTGCAAGGAAAAAGAAAAACTGAAATGATTTTTGCTGACCTCATATCAGATCTGAACAGAAAAATATAAGGCAATACATCAGTGCATAAGTTAGAACAAGGTACTATCTGGTTTATAAATAATCTGTTAAGAACCCCTGCTGAAAAGCCAATCTTTTTCTGTCCATAATTCTGGAGAATGTAGACTCGAGATGCTTTGTCCTAAACTGAGGTTCCAGTAATTGAAGGGATAAACACACTTTGAGTCTACGAGAGGCTCTAGATACTCTTGGTAACGTGACAATACGTGTAGAGGCAAACCCAGGAGAAATCAAATTTGGTTTGAGATGGTGCAAGATTAATGGGTTGGGAGTCACCTATAAATTGATTGAATGTTTTTTGTTCTTTGTAGGGAGACCAAGGACCGCGTGGACGACCAGGAAATACTGGCAATAGTGGCGCAGTTGTAAGGATGAGTACATGTATCTTGATTCTGTTCTGTACAACTTGGGCAGATTATTGGAAGATAAATAAAGACGAGGATTGCTTTCTTGGGCTTGCCCTGCTATACACCATGCACAGTAGTTTACATTAACACCTTTGATCCGGACACTGCTATCATTTAGGGTCTTTTAAGAGGTCTAAGAAAATACAGTAGCCAACACAATCATTGAGACATACGTGTGGAGATTTATATCATGACATAGAAAATACAGTAACCAACACAACCAATGAGACATACGCGTGGAGATTTATATCATGGCATAGAAAATACAGTAGCCAACACAGAACATGTGGCGCATGATGGGAAGCTTGGAAGCAATTCTCTAGAAAAATTCACTGCCTGACGAGTGAATTCCACGTTAAATTTCACGCGAAAAACCGAACCGAATCAGTCGCGAAGCGATGAGTGCGATATCGGTTAAAGCTATCTGGGCGAAACAAAACTAAACGTTTTCTGTTTTTGTGAGCCGCATCAGTGCGCAATCAACGAAATTTCTTTCAAAGTCAATGTCAATGCGTTTTCTCGTAGTTTTGAGTGCGGATGGCTTTCATTTCGGTTCAAAATTTGGCAGACATTGATTTTCTGTAATTCGTTCCTTTCCAAGGTGTTTTTTTTCCTAGCATGAGTTGCATTTTTGTTTTCATGATAGCAACAATATTTGCTCGAAACTCACGTCAGTAATATCCCTTCATGCACAAGTGCAATTCCACTCTAAATACCCTCTCTTAGATAGCCAATCAGACCACTGGTTTACCTTTAGCTATGCGATTCTATTGAATATACATTAGCCTTCCTGTATTCTCATGGATGTATTTTCTGTGCATTGTATAAATCCCGTAATTTTATTAAGAAGTCGTCTGATGATACAGGATGAAACAAAAGCGACGTTTTGTCACCAGAGGATGTAGGCAGGGGTTGACACACTGGGTGTAAGATGAAAAAAAACATTTTACGTATCCCACCCTCACAAGAGTTTTATATATCTTGACACTTATGATGACGGTCTACAATTATGGCGTTTAAACCTCCGGCTTGTTGGGGATGTGAAAAAGAAAATTCAAAATAAGAAAGTTACTTATCAAGATCTGAAAGTCTCTTTGAACAACCACACAAATATGTCTTAAATTTGAAAATTATGATTTATGCTTTCAGGGAAATCCTGGCCCTGCAGGATCTATCGGACCAGAGGGACAAGCGGTATGTTAAGTATTCAATATATTACAATAAGTACTGCAATCCAGTTTTACTTTCATGTAAGTTTTAATGATCCAGCCGGTTCGTGCGTATTGACTCGAGTTCCTTTAAAGAAGATACGATAAATTATTGGGCGTGTTTATGACACAAAATAGGTTAATTCAAATATATACCACTCTGGGTAGCCTACATAGTGGCCCGGCTAGCCCAAATAGGGTTTAACTTAGCCTAAACGTGACTGACCTGAAGCTCCCAATAATTGTATTCCGTTAACGGTATCCCATAAGTCCAATTTTTTCATTTTATAAAATACCCTTATTATGTAATGCAAACAGTTAGATTCTGAAAGGAAACTGGATCTGTACCTCAAACCACTAAACAAGTTCCTAGTGTGCAATTCAGTTAAAATAGTCTCTACAGACCGCTGTAGACTGATTACAATTTAAATGTAAAGATTTTTTTGTGGAGAAAATGAAAAGAACTTTACGTTATAGATTCAAATTAGAGTTGTCAGCAGCATTAAGAAGACAGACACATAAATAAATGGATCTGACAGTTTTTGCTCAAGTCTACCGCAGACCTGTTAAGTGCACTTAGTTTGTCCTTGCAGAATTGACATTACACTTCTCTGTTTTAGGGTCTTCCTGGTGAAAGGGGTGATGATGGTGCTACTGGAGCTATCGGTGCAAAAGGTAACAACGGCTTCCCGGGTGACCCAGGCCCACGTGGAGCCCGGGGCGCGCCAGGAAGCGACGGAATACGTGGCCAACGCGGTGAATCAGGCAATCCTGGCGCTAATGGTCCCACTGGCCCTCCTGGCATCAAAGGAGAACAGGTATTTATGCTTAACAATTAGATTATCGAACTGGGGGGATTTCTATGAGGTTATAGATAATGAATTCAAAGGCTAAATTAAGTAACAATTCTTAGTCAAGATAACCACTGGTCAGGCTCTTGGCCAGAGTAATATATGGACCAGATTCAAATCCATTGTAACGTGTACTTCATGAGAGATACTGTAAATTTACAGAACAGAACGTTTCATCCTATAGGGATAATTGTAGTGTTGTGTTAATAAAACTAAATTTAAATGTATTACCATTTCGTATTACATATTGCATGAAACATGACTTGCAGTAAAATGTGTGAGACATTTGATGAGCTTGGTTTATTAACTATAATCTGTTAGGGTTCAACTGGTGCTATGGGAGAAGCTGGCCGCATAGGAAATCCTGGAACAGACGTAAGTGAAAATGCTAGGTACTATTTCACGTCAAACTACAATCTACTACAACAACAATAATAAGACAGTGGCAATAAAAACAACTACAACAATATAACCAACAATTCTTATTACTTAAGTCAAAATAATAACAAATAGCAGCAGCAAATTTTGCTAGGAGGCAGTGTGGAAGAACAGTTAACCTAATTGAAAATAATTACACACAAATGCAGATAGGTTTTTTAAGGTTGTATGAAGAGCAAGTCTGTCTCACTTGCTGTGGGTATTAGGACATTATTACGTTAAGACGTTATATAATGTATGGAGGGTGCAAGTTTTTAGATTGTGTTGTTCCAGAAAATATGCATACATCCCCAACAAAAGGTATTTTTTCTAAGACCCGACTCTCACCCCTCTGGAAATTCCAGTTAAAGTGGTACTATGACGAAAATGACATCTTTCCGATCTAAGCCATTTTAAAACATAAAAAGTAGTCTGTATAAGAAGAAAAATGCTGTTTACTACCTTTTTTTTTTTCGCGCCAGAGATATTCAAGTTTTTAAAATATGCAATTGATTACGTCATACACTCAACTAAATTTTGATCAAATATGATGAAGAAAGACATCTCAGCCACTTTGGATCAGAAATGTTTGATTCTCCACAGTAAGATTCTACTAAATGTGCTCATCAATACGAACTAAACAGTTACCATGGCAACATACTGAGTTCCAGACCTCCCCAATATAAAAGGCTTTTCTGGGCACCTTTGGCATTCCATTTTGATATTTGCTAATGGTGCCTCGTATGTATTATCCAGCAAGCATATGAATTTGTTAGCTTGAGCTTGTCGCACCATTTAATGTCTGTTGTGCTGAAAATCACTAACAGATTGAACTAAAGTAGGTGCGGACTGGAAAAGAGTGAGTTGCCATGGGAACATAATTTTTATAGTCGTTGGTGTGTTTCCTTTAGAACTGTTGGCCTACCAAGTTTCAATGGTCTGTGATGCAAATTGGGCATGATACCTCATATGATATTGGGTTGAGTGTATGACGTCATCAGACATCTCATTTGCATATTTTACAAAGTATCTCCGGAACTAATGCAGATATTTCCAACCGTAAACGGCGTTTTTATTATTTCACGAAATTATATGTGATGCAACTAAAAAAATAAAGGGGTAAAATTTTGATCATAGTACCACTTAAAACTTCACACATTTTTAAAAATGTTTTGTTCTTCCTCACCCCCCACACCCCCCCATGATATACAATGTATAGAGGGTAGACGTTTTTCTGTGTTCTGAATGACCAGAAGTTATGTTACGAAAAAAAAACAAAACAAAAACAATCTTTTGTTGTGTGCATGTGCATTTGTGCAATTTATATATTTAGATAAAACCTGCAATAAAGAAGCCCAAGATTTCTCAAAACACTCAAGTTATTGTAGAAAAAATAAGAAATATTTGAAAATACTCAAGTGCAGCCTGTGAACGCAGATTAGTTCGGTGTAACACAAGGATTCATTTGTCAAATATCAAACCCAGGGTTTATTTTTGAGCATGTAGTGAATTATGCTTGTCTCTAGCTGTATGACTTTCTATTTATTTTTATTTAAGGGTCTTCCTGGTATCCCTGGTGCTCCTGGTCGCCGTGGTGAAGAGGTCTGTAAATAAAAACAAGTGCTGCAGAATACTTGATTTTTGTCAGACACACTGGCACAAAAATCATTTAATATATAGATGGCTTCACACTTAAATGTTGTATGATTATATACTGTTATAGATATCAGAAATGAGAGACAAAATGAGAGTTACCGAATATTAAAGATAAACTCGTTGAAACTGCTAAGTACCATTTAGTTCCCTGCATGTACACCGAGTAGGCTTGTCTAGTTAAGTTGTGAGTGCTCTTCAAGGTACTATTTTATTACAGCGCCTGCATAAAAAGGTGTTATTAAACTTAACAATGAAATAGTTGAAATACATGAACTTACTACTTTTGATGCAATCATCATTCAGGGACCTCCCGGACAACCTGGCAAAAGAGGTCTGGAGGGAGCCAAAGGAGCCGTGGTTTGTAAAAAATGTTATTAATATAATGTGAATGATCAGTGAATTCTTAGAAATCGATTTTGTAATAAACCTCTCAGAGTAGTAGACTCTTCTCTCTCGGTTGAAACGTCGTCTCTTAACACAGAAATAAAGGGTAATTGTTCACAATTGTCTAGTTTTTTACCCACCTCTTCGATTAAAAAGAATATATCAAACCTTGGTAGCAAACAACCAACCAATAATCCAAACGAAGCAAAAAAAGTGTTGTTTTTCAACAACAGCAAACTGCAGTATTGTGCAAACATAACGTAAGCGAATTTCAACGAAACCCCTGTCTTTTCGGGGCTTTTTAAAGAAGCTTCGCTTGAAACGATATTTCGACGAAATTTCCTGTATTTTCGTGAGGTCTACCGTTCCTATCCGTGCGAATTTGCGAACGATAATTAGCTGTTGCCGAAAATTCGCTGCAATTTTTTCGAACGATGTTCGTTGTACCTCCTTGCAATTCAGGCTGGCTTCAAATCTCTGAGAGTAATGCATTTTCATACTGCTATATAATGTAGCTATGACATACTAACTAAATTTGTCCTGACTGTACTGACTTTTTATGTTTTATGTCTTTCAATTTCCAGGGCTTGTCTGGAGGCCCTGGTGGACCTGGAAAGTCTGGAGCTTCTGGAAAACGGGTAAATAACTTTACTAAGAGGACAAATAACGAGGAAAATATGTTGCATTGAAGCATTTACAGATTTTTCATCACAAATCTACAGTCTGACTACAGATCTATGTCAAGTATTTTTTTTGACTAGACAAATGAATGTAAAACGCCGTACACTTGCAAATAAATTTCATTTGTTGTTAAGCCTAAATAAATGATATGAACTGAATGAAAATTTCATTGGCAGCCTTTGAGGTGTTTGAGATTCAACCCTGTTATTTCTGTCCTGATGAGGAAGCGGCTTAGCGGATTTTGTGTTACTTAGTTTTCAGCTTTTTGAAATTTCCACACTCAAAACAGCCATTACAAAACAACAATTGGTACGACTTTGAAGTTGTTTTTGTAATTCAACATATAAAATATGAAATACTTGGGTCAAGTCTCAAGAAGCTCAAGCATGCAAAAGAAAGCGTTAACGTGTGACATCAAGTCAGATATGTATAAATTAATCTTTGTTGTCTCATTACCTAGGGACCGTCCGGTAGAAGAGGAAGTCCTGGCGAACTAGGCCCTCCTGGTGCAACGGTAAGCTGGGTTTATCTGTTCGGGGAATTTTGGATTATTTATTCGCCTGTGCACGTTATTTGGCTCAGGCCAGTTTTTCATGTTTATGAACCAGTCGTTAGAAAGTTACCTCATTTCGCATGACACCGTTGGTAAAATCTTCTGTGAATTTTGGTCATCCGTTATTAAACCGTGACTAACTATAGCATGTGATTACTAAAATTCATCTGAGTGGAATTGTTAAAAACGAAAACATTGATTAGAAGCGAACTAAAGTATTTTGATTTAGAGACATGCGCCGAATCGTGAAGCCCTCCCTTAACCTTAACTTAAAACTGAGTTTGCCGAGTTCGCTCCATGGCTTTGCAGTCATATCAGGGTGCGAAACTCCTAGTTGTGCGATACTGAAACAGATTGATAGGTTATGCATGCCGTAACCTGTCGTCTATAAGCCCCCCCCCGGTTATAAGCCTATCTACCAGTAAACCAAATAAACATCTGGTTATAATCCTCCCCCCCCCGATAGAAGCCCACTTTTTTTTTATAAAATTTTTATTGCTGCAAAACACACATATTACAAGTACAAAATCTGAATTAACATTATACTGGCACTATAATTGTTAAATTTCAATTACAATTGTTAGAAACAATAGAATTACTTATAGAAATACTTAACATTCTTCCTCCACTAAGAAGAAAAAGATAGAGAAATTATAATATTTGAAAAGCAGCCCATTTTTCTCTTAAAAATTCAAAATTTTTGCCATTACGTGAAATATAGAGTTCAATTTCATATTTTATTTCAACTTTAATATTAAGAGCTTTAATATTTGGAATAGTTTGGCTTCTTCTTCAATCCCATAGGTAGAGTTTTGCATGGGGCATGTTGTTATGATGCCTACAATTATATCTTTTTTCCTAAGATAAATTCTCTCCTTTGTAATGGAAAACCAGTACAGTTCAAATTCATCCCAGAGAGTGTTCGAGTATGGACAACTATCTAAAAAATGATGTAATGTTTCTATATCTGTTTTACAAAAGGAGCATTTATTACAAGTCCTGAAGCCAATTTTGTAAAGTTTTGTATTGGTAAATAGAAGATAATTAAGTACCTTGTACTGAAATGCCTACGTAAGGCTTAAGTGCAAATACATGTATATGAAAACAGACAATTCTTTTTCAGGAAATAGATCGGTGTAAAGAACTTCCAGCCAATTTCAAAGAACTTAGCGTGTTTGCTTTTTCAAATAAAATAAAGCATCATTTACTGTCAGAATTAGTTACGTTTTGTTTTTTCGGTTCTCCCTAAAACCAAACTGTAAACGGCAAATTCCTCCTTCATCATTGTTGTTGCTGTTGTTGACACCGTAGGGAGCATCTGGACCTCGCGGATTAACTGGTGCAGAAGGAAGGCCAGGAGTCAAGGTGAGCATGGGCAGCGAAACTGTCCAGTTGACAAACAAATTGTGATTAAAAAATATATAGATGTTAAATGAATAAAATTAAAGAAAGGGCTAGCAGAAAGATTAGGAAATAGGCCAACAAATCAACAGAACAAAAAGCAAGCCTGCAGGTTAACATACAGTCAAGCAAACACAGGAACAGCTGAGCAAACACAAACAAGAACACACACGAAGTAACAAAAATAGAAACAGACAGACCAGACCGTAAAGTCCATTTAGTAGTTTTATATGTGAAATTGTATCCTACATTCTGCTTAAGAATCAGAAATGTTGAAGCCGTACTGTGTGAAGTGAGAGAAAAAAAAGATGTAGTTATTGTAAGCTCTGTAATTGGTATCAGAGAGATGTTTAAGTCGGACTATTATTGCACACTTCAAATTTTAAAACTTACCAAACTGAGTGAAAACGGAAAATTGAGGACAAACATAGCAATAGCGTCTTGAAACCATTTCCTTTGAATCTGTTAATTTAATCTCTTAATTTATGATCATAGGGGGATGCAGGAAAGAGTGGACTAGCCGGACGTGACGGAGCAAAGGGAGAACAGGTGTGTGGAACCTGTAGCCCTATTACTCTTTATCATAAGTGCTTCTCTTAGTAGTGGCGAGAATTTCTGTGTATTGACAACTTAATGTATGTAATCTATCTAGAGGCTGGACAGCAAACTGGTCTCCCAGACCATGTGTGTCGTATTATGGGCCCACAATGAAATGTACATGTATCAAAATGTGCCTCTTATTAAGTCACAGTTTGCACACCTTAAAGGTTTAGCCTAATTCTTTGAAGTTTGTCATATATTTGAACTGCGGAAAAAGATATGAATTTATAGTTGATCATCGAAGTCATACACACAACTTGAGCAGTTGTGAAATTAAAGCCTGAAAAAAATTCAGCCTTGAATGGGATTCGAACCCATGACCTTTGCGATACCGGTGCAGTGCTCTACTGACTGAGCTATCAAGCCATCTGGAAGCTGGTCACTTTGTGAGTTCGTAATATACCCGTAGAAGGTGAAGAATGTAAATGAATGTATGAATCATATATTTGAACTGCGGAGAAAGATATGAATTTATGGTTGATCATCGCAGTTATACAAACAACTTAAGCAGTTGTGAAATTAAAGCCTGATAGCTCAGTCGGCAGATCAGTGCACCGGTATCACAGAGGTCATGGGTTCGAATCCCGTTCAGGCCTGAAAATTTTTCAGGCTTTAATTTCACAATTGCTCAAGTTGTGTGTATAACTGTGATGCTCAACTATAAATTCGTATCTTTGAAGTTTGTCGTTTGAAATTCATGTCAGTGGCCACTTGAATTCATTAGCCACCCCTCTACAACAGCCACTTTTTTTCTCTCGGGAGACAGTCTCAACATTCACTTTAATTAATCCTCTCGACAATCGGGCTCTCTCAACAACAGCAACGGCCAGCCAAATGCAAAATAGCCCCTGGACAATGCCCAGTAAACGACTGACAAACGGTTGATAAAAAACCCCGTTTTCTTCCTGCACAAGGTCAACAAACTTACTCCGTACCGCGCATCGTTGGACTCTGTTTCTGATGAGTTTCTATTTTATTGATACATTTTGATATATATTTTATTACTGAAAAAAAAACCAGTGTCCCCTTCCTTCTGCCCCCTGTCTGCCCATAATGTTCACTGTCCTCTGTCCCCAAGGTGGCCGTTGAGTAGAGGTTCAACTATACACAAACCTCTATGCCCAAGGGTCCACAGAAATTTAAAACACATCAACGTGTTTGTTCATCTAGAGGTTATAATGTCTTATAAATAATTATCTGTTATAAAATAATGCCTTTCTTTTGATATTGTAGATTTCTTAATATGTTGTTAAGAATGCTAACTGGGTCACTTTTTACTATTTTCCCTAGGGGTCCCAAGGAGAACCTGGAAATACTGGCCGCCCAGGTGGCAGGGTGAGTAAACAATAAGTTATGACGTCAGATTCTTAAGCACGTACATTAAGCTGACCTTGTTATTCAGTTAAATAATCACATGGCTCTTGTGGTAAATTAAGAAAATGATGAAGCAAATTGTCTGAGAAGCTCAGTGCCTGGTGCTAAAATATGGATCAAACAAGGAATACGTGTGAGAAATGGCAAAGTTCTCTGCTGGATTTCAGTCTCTTGTAGAGAGAAACCATCAAGCATTTGATGTAATATATGCTCCCTTGTATAGGAGATCGCATTGTGGTCGCAGTCTAATGCTGTGGTGCTGTTTTACACTAATTGTATGTGTGAAGTATTCTTTGTCACAAGAATCAGGTGGAACGTCAGAATTTAGGGTATCCGGTAGATTACACAGTCGACTTCCGTATGAGAATCAAATTTTCACAAGTGTGCAAATCTTGGATATTGCCCCTCTTTGTCGGAGATGGCATGTATAAATGGAATGAAAAGAGTTCTTTTTTCTTTTTCCTCAATTATCTTTTATCTTTATCTTGGAAACAGTTCAAAATGCACATTATATAGATGAAGATTCTTAATTGATCGCTTACTCATGGCAATCAAAGATAACAGCTGTGATTTGTTCATAAGCTATGTTAATTTTACTGAAATTGCCCTGTGATAGTCAGACTCATGAATAAACGTTTCTCTATTACGGTATAACAATGAACTTGGTAGACATAGCGTGAAGTATAGGGGCCCCATAATAAGGAATGCTACCCCTAAAGTCATCAGAGACGCTTTATCCTTGTAGCTTTTAAAGGAAGATTTAAAATTCCTCCAGGTCTCTGGATATATCCATTGCGGAGAAAAGGCTTGTTTAATTAGTTCTATCTTTAAGACTTTTGTTCTTTGTATTGATATTAGATTAGTAACATTAAATGGCAGGTCTGCACCAGCCCTAAGGTTGCCAAATTCAGACCTGCATTATGAAAAGATATGGGCATGTATTATTCAAATGGCCTTGTGTCCTTTATATCTACTGGTACATTTGCTGTTTCTTCAACTTGCTGACTTCATTTCCCAGGGAGACCCAGGACCTATTGGAAAGCCAGGGAAGCCCGGTTCTCAAGGAACATCGGTAAGTTAAAAAAATGGTATTCATTTGTTAAATGGAAAAAGTAGTGGAAATCAAAATTAATAAGAAAGAAAATCAAGGGCAAAACAAGTGGTTTTGTTTGTGGGGAGGGAAATAAGATTCGTAGCTAGCTCATTGATAACACTCAGTCAGTGTTTCGAGGTTTTCCAGTGTCCTGACCATTTAGCATGTCTTATCATTCTGAAATACTTTCAATGTTAGAACTGCGAAAAAGTAAAGTTAACCCCTAAGTAACATAAAACAAGAGAGACAGTATTTCATCGGAATATCCAAACACTGAGAAGAGAGTTGGTACAACGCGCAGTGGAGTATTTTGGGCGAAATTCGAGGTGTTTTGATAGCTGATGAAACACTGTCTTGAGTGTTTGATATATCTCTCTATAGAAATAAAACTAAGGAGGAACGGTGAAGTCAAAATCATCATCATCAAAATCTATGCTAATGAGACCGGGTATCCAAACCTCCTTCATGGTTGTGATTTTGTTTGTTTGTGTATACTGTACATTCTTAAAAGCTCGATCATTGGATAATGCAATTCTTGGCCAAATTATATCCGTCTGTTGAGAGGGTTGAGAGGCGCGGTGGCCTCATGGTTAGTGCGCTCGTCCCCGGAAGGAGCGGTCCGGGTTCGAGCCCTGACCGGGGCACAGTGTCCTTGCGCAAGACACTTAACTCTCACCATGCCTCCCTCCACCCAGGAGTATAAATGGGTACCGGTAAATTGTTGGAGAAACAACAAGTTGCGGGGGAATGACCTGCGATGGACTAGCATCGCGTCCAGGGGGTTAGAAATACTCCTAGCCGCTTCATGCTACAGAAACTGGGGATAAGCTCCGGCAACTATGAGCCAGTCGGCTCCAACTGAAGGCTTCATTTTTTTTTTTGACAGGGCTGGTTAATTAGTTGACTATTGTTAAGTGCTACAGATCAGTTTACGTTCTTACTACACAACTAATTTCCTTGCCTCTCTGTTTGTTTTTAAAGGGTGTTGATGGAGAGGATGGTAGAGGCGGAATACCTGGAATACCTGTATGTTAATTCTTATGTGCCATTCGTTTTTATTTTTCTACCAAGATCTCTAATTTCCTATAACTAATACTAGAGGGTTCACGAATAAAAACCTGGAGTGACCCACTACGCACCTCAGTGGCTAAAAAAACCCTGTAATAACAACAGCTAGAGTAGATAATAACCACACCTCGGACAAAATTCCAACACTACTGAGGAAAAGAAAGGGTGCACTTAATGTATGTTGTTGCACTTTGCCAGATATGGCGGTCAAAGTATACTGTATATATGGTACCAGCTACCATCAGGGTGAACGTTTTGTACCACTGAAGTTTGCCAGCCAAAAGTAGCAACCTCCCCCTAGGAACTCTCTGATAGTAAATGATAGGAAAAGGCTGCTTAGCGTTAAGAAGGAGTGGAGGGCTTCTCTTGAAACTTGATGGTGTTCTTTATGCTTACTCTTAAAACCTTTTTGTTTTGTTATTGAGATGTGTGTTTTGTATGGCAGGGTCCCCAGGGAGTTGCAGGAGCAATGGGTTTCAGTGGCCAGAAAGGAGTAGATGTATGGTTTATTTCGTGTGCGATACTTACATAACATATAGTACATGTATTAAATACTGGATCAGTGGTTAACGCAATTCAAGGGTTTTCATTGGTGTAGCCATCATGGCAAATGAGCCATCATTCCATGTTCTATAGATATTTTTTTAAGGGGGGAGGGTGTTATTTATTTAAGTTTTCTATGTTTTGGAGACCTTTTCAATAAAACAGTTATTCCACTCGCGCTTGTTAGATGTGAGATGCTTTGTCCAACTCGGAGCTACGCGCCTTATTAGCTAACTAACATCTTTAAGAAACTAACCCAAAGCAAATGCGCGCGCTGATTGGTTTAAAACCGTGTTTCTATAACTCGAAAGAAACACAGAGCTAGCACGAGCTGTTGACGTAATGATGGCGCGAGCGAAGATAATTTACATATTGATGATCAAAGTAAACAAGTTGATTTTCTTTTTTTGCGCTGCGGTATTTTGGAGATAGAAAACATGTTATCCGTGTTTCTATCACGTTTTGGCACAAATCTACTAGCGTTCTATCACAAATGCCGCGCTCTGATTGGCTACGCTACCCACTATCTATTCTGTGATAGCTAGTGAGTAGCTTAGCAGTGTGCCATTGTTAAAAAAATTACGGCCGCTTCTTGGTGTTTTGCAGTGTTCGTTTTCGCTCTCGATTTCTATGCGTGATCACGCGATAGAAATCTCGTGCTCATAATCTAATTGTTTAATAGAAATGTTGAAAGTTTGGGAGGTTAATAGTGATTAGGGAGTGTTGACAAAACAACGAAGACAGTGGAGTTTAACTTGTAATTGCAGGGTAATCAAGGAAGAGAAGGAAATCGTGGAGCGCCTGGAGACATGGGTTCTAAGGTAAATGATGTCAAATAACTTCTTTTGTTATTTTGAGGCATAGCTCTGTTAATTATGTGTGTATGTGCTGTGGTGATGCAATCAATAAAATCGTGCGTGAAAACCCCCGATCGCTTCTGGAAAAAAATAGCCTGTTTACAACAACCCTTGCATACTTAACCTTAGTTCTCTTGACTTCGAGTTCAGATTCCGTTTACTACTGAACAGGCTTATTTTGTTAGGTCAAATTTAATTATCGTTATGGAGTTTTTATTTCTTATAAATAGAATTCTTTATGAGACAGTTAATCGCAGTCCTAGCCACATGCAAACAGTTTCTTTAATTACGAAGAATTATTCCTAGGCATAAGACGTCGATTTCTGGTCCCTAGGGTGTCTGTTTACAGGGGTCATCATCCATATGAAACTCCTTGGGTAATAAACTGCGCCTGTTATTGTTTCTTTAACAGGGTGAACGAGGTGCCCCAGGTGCAGCTGGAAAACCAGGCTCCCCAGGACTTGCGGTAATTTCAAGATTTCCAGTTTGACTAACTGTTTTTCATTCATTACTTATGTTTACGCGCTGGCTGCATGGACTAGTGGTTAGGGTTCAAGTGCTGTTCTGACCATTAAGCAGGAGTTGTTTCTAGGTTTGACACTTCCTTACCCCCTCGGTCATGTTTGTAAATAGCCAACTATTTGCCTCCTGGCTGTTGGGATTTTTACGCCTATTATGTTAAGTTGTCATGCCTGTGAGCTAGCTTGGTATAGCTAAGCGCATTGACCACAATAACAACAACATAAGATCATTTTTTGTACAGTTCCATTCCTGTAGCATATGAAAAGGTTGTTTTTTCACGCTCATAGCACGCAAGGAATAACGAATACCAGCATGTATAAGTACACCATTGAAGTGTATTGTTTATATATCGCAGAGAATAACCTCGTGATTCTTCGATTCTTCTGTAGGGTAGACAAGGTGACAGAGGAGATGTGGGAAATACCGGAAGCCAGGGAGCTGCAGTGTGTAACAGTGCTTTTATTTAATTTTTTTTGCTTAAGATTTGTTTCCACATAGAGGATTTTTTGACGCTATTAACGATTCTGACACCAAGTTTTATTGCTATTTTCCTTTGTTGAATCCGGGTTAGTTTTTGTAGTTGTTTTTTCTGGCTTCCTAACTTACACGACTATGACTAGTCGACTTCAACGACTAAGTGTTATTTCGAACCTTTCACTACGAAGAATAATTATTTATGAAGTTTGAACGTCTCAGCCATGTTAGGTACATTGTATGATCCATTAATTCATAACAAGTCGTCGAATTTACCTAAACGCTGCTGCATTTAAATCGTCTGGTGGAGAATAACAAGATACCAGTGCATATGTGACGTGTGTGGGGTATCAGGATTTATAGCAACTAGAATAATGATATATTTTTTTTATTTTAAATGTTTGAGTGCCGGAAGTAGTTATAAAAAAATTATTATAGTTGCTAATTCACAGGTGCTACGCGGTTCCAATACTACATCTATATCATTTTTACATTAACCGCGATTCACTAACTAAATTACCACAACCTGCTCCTGTACTGGCCTCGTAGCTCAGTCGCTAGAGCATCAGTGAATCTAATCCCGCCGATGCCAAATTTTCTTTGACCCGCAGCGAGTCCCAGGTTTCTTTAAAGGTGATAACCTAGGGGCATATGGCATATCGGTAGTATCAAATTTCCTTGGATCCGAGGGACTCCCGTTTCCTTTAAAGGGGTAATATCCCAAGGGGATATGGCGTATCAGGAGTATATTTATATCTGCTATCTCACGGGTGCTGTGCGGTTCCAATGATATATCAGGATTTATATCCTGGGTACATTTTAGTGTTAGTTTGACAATTCCTAAGATTCGGTAACGCACAGAAACACAGAAATGTTATTGTTATATTTTCTTTGCAAGTTGCTTTTTGCTACTCAAAGCAAGTGAATTAGAGGTGTTGGAGAGACATCTGTTGTGCTACACTGACTCTCTGACTCACATGTACATATGTGGACCTTTTTTTCCAGTCAAATGTGGTGTTAACTGTGGTTTCTAATTTGACATTTATCAAATTAGTGTAATGTGGTATAAATAATTTATAATATAAATATTTATAATTACAATCTTATTGCATAATTGTGATAATTTATTATCATGTTTTAAAGGGACCGCCTGGAAACGCAGGATTCCCTGGTGCACCTGGCAGAGTTGGAAATCCTGTAAGCTACCACGGTTACATAACTTGTGTATTAAAAGTAACGTTGCATGGATGAAATCAGTTCAATCCTCGTGTTGTTTGTGTATATATTTGACTTTTCTTCCTTGTTGCTTTTATGAGACCATTCCAACCAAAACTTTACCGCATGTGGCAATTACAGTGACATCGCTGTTTCAGCTGTTTTCAGTGCTGTTTATTATTTCATTGCTCACAATTATGAAGTCCTTACTTTGGGTAAACTCTGGGCAAAAGGTTAAACTTAATTTCCATCTTGAATTTGTGACAGCACTCCAACAATCTGGAGATAACTAGCAGTAGTGTCGAGAAAGCTACGTACGCTCTGTATTTTTTGGATGTCAGCAATTCCATGTTTTTTATCCACCACAAAATGAACAAGAAACTTTCAAGTCCCGCAAATAGCTCCCAACGAGAAAATTGTGTCTTTCAAATGTTGTTTGAAAGCCTTCCCCATAACTGCTAAAATGTACTCAGGGAATTGCAAACTCCTAGTGGTAATATACATCATATATACAAGAATTGGTGAATGGTACATACATCAGTCTGCCTGGTTTGCGTATTACTAGTGACCTAAGATGTGAAATGACTCCTAGCTTAAAAAGGCTAATTTCCACCTCTACCTTTGTCGAAAAAAACTTCTTTCTCTATATTTTTATTTTCTTGTGAGAATGTGATCACTATTTCAACCAGTTCTAGTGTGTGTGTTAGTTTTAGTACTTATGCATGGCTGGGTTTAGGGCCCTCTGTTGCCATCCACCATTGCCTAACCACACACCCTTAAAGTGCTTTTTCCTTTTTTTTTCTCATCTCGATTTATCTTCAGGCCATTATTTGTTCTGTTAGAATGCAATGATTGTGTTAATAAAGGTAAGGCTGCTTGGCTCCCAGGTGTGTGAGAGAAAAAGCTGTGTTGATATTTTTTGATAAAATGCATTTTCTTGTACTCAGGGATTTCCTGGAACACGAGGCAAGGATGGTACACCGGGATTGCGGGTAAACTTACGTTTTTTCTTAGTGTGTTTTTAACTTTTATCTTCTATTTCCATGTTCATTAGTTATGGGTATTAATCCGAAGGTGTCATATTAAAGAATGATATTGTCAAGGTTATGAATTAGTCAGTAATTTTTGGTTTATTCCTTTGGATTACAGCGCTTAACTGTATCTAAAGTAGCAGTTATAGTAAAGACTTACCTGTATTTTACTGGTATAAAAACTTACTTTGCATCTTACTGGTTCGCTTTGGCAGCGCATCAGGCTTGTTGGGCTCGTTATGTGTATTTTGGTTCAACTACGTCTTACCAAAATGAGAACATTGGCTCGACCAAACTCGCCTGATATGCCGCCAAAGCGTACCAAAAGGTAGGATTGGATATATATGTTGCTCCGAAAGAACCAAGTGGTTAAGGGCTAGGTTAAGGTTTGGGTTACAAAACAAAAGAGTAGAAGAACTGGAGTCCTACAGGTGATTACAAGATGAGACTTATACCAGATTTCGTTTGTTTCTAAGTGGGCAATAACACATACACCTCAGACCAGACTTTTGGCAAGAATTTAAAAGTGGCTGTCCAAAATGTGTCATAGGGCCTGCTCAAATGAACAATTCATAAGGCAGCATATGAAAAACAAAACAATTTTATTAAGAAACCCATCTGGCTAAGGGTCTGCCTTAGACATTGATTAGGGGTTACTGTTGATGACAGTGCATCTTATCAATTAATCATATAATAATTGTTTTTTTTTTCTTATTAGGGTGAACGTGGACCCCGAGGAGAGCAAGGGCCAAATGGCGCACCGGTAATCACATTGAAATTGCAATTACATTGTTGCACGTGTGATTAACTAATTATTTCATGGTATATTATCAAAAATTATTGATATTCTGAGCCCTTAGACAGGTGCGATTTGACAAAGGTAATAGTCTCTAATTTACCTGTTGAGCTGTTCGTCAGGCGAGCAATGCAAGTAGCTATTTTTTCAAGTGCAAGTTTACAAAGGTAAATGAACTGCTGTAATGAGCTTTGGAAGCTTCAAGCGTTTCAAGCTTCAGAAGAAGTACTTACATTCAAAATCCTAACTCTCCACGAACTGTTGTTGGTCTTAATTGGGTGCATATCAACAATATTGGGGCAATTGGATGGAAATTACCAAAAGTCAAAGCTGAAGGGACGGAATGGCATGTAATTATTCACCATTAGTTGTTTCTAGGTATGCGCAGTGACATTGTGGTTGTTATTTTCTAGGGTCCTGTGGGCCGTGAAGGCGAGGGTGGCCTACCTGGAGTTGACGGATTATCGGTTGGTTAAGCGTTTTCTTGTTTAGGCCTAGTACAAAAAGAATGCATGTGGTTTTATGGAATCTGTAGAACGTTCACTTGACTTACTTAGACGTATTCAGGTCACGGAAAACGAGGGCATGCAAATAAATGGCTCTAAAACAAATTTTGTGTACAAATAAGAAAGAAATACCAGCATCTTAAAGAGAGCTTCCTAAAAAAAACAGTTAAAAGGGAAACCTAATTCATTTCTGATTGCTGAGGACTTTATAAGTTTGAAAATACTTCAAAATATTCTGGTTTTTGTCCAGTAAAATACGGCGTGATTTCCTATGGAATTTTAGCTTTAAATTGAGTTCAAAGTGTGTGTAATGTGCAATCTATTAGAATCGCGGATTTCAACACCTAAGATAACTGCAGTATGCGCCTGCAAGAACTCTTTGCTCTTGCAGTGAAATCAGACTTGACACCACGTACATGCCTGGAACTTTCAAATTCTGCGCCTCAAAGGCCTTAAACTCCTTGGCTGCCTCACTAAGATTTTGCGCTAATATACACCAGTTCAATCCCCAGACTAAAATGTATTTTGAAGAATTTATTTATTTCCTATTACTGCATTTCGAAGTTTGGATACCAGTGATCACTATTTGTATTTTCTTTTCTCCTGCAGGGTGACAGAGGAGCGCCCGGAGGTACTGGACCACAGGGCTCTGAAGGGCCATCGGTAAGGCGACAGTCGTGACTCTTTCTGATATATAAAACTCATGTTTACTGGTGCATAATGTTACTGTTTTCACCCGCTGAAAAAGTAGAGTGCGACACTTTGGTTCCAACTTTGGCTTGACTCGAACTGGCTTTTGCAGGCACACATGCGCAGTATCGTTGTTCTCACTGTTTTGGAGGTGATGCATGCTGCATATAAGTAGTCTATATGCCAATCATAAAAGCGGTAATGGTATGCTGTGTTAATTAATTTTCTTTAAGGGTTTGCCTGGTTTACCTGGTCTACCCGGATTTCCTGGTGCCAAGGGGAATTTCGTAAGTGCTTCTGTTTATGTTCAGATCATTAGCTTAGATATTTGACTGCACTAAGATCTTAGGACTGTTTGATATTAGTGATGAAGGTATTGCTCAGTGGAGGCGCGGTGGCCTCGCAGTTTGTGCGCTCGTCTCCGGATCGAGCGGTCTGGGTTGGAGTCCTGGCCAGGGACGTGCTGTCTTCTTTGGCAAGACGATTTACTTTCACGGTGCCTCCCCTACTCAGGTGTATAAATGGAATGGGTGCCGGCGAATTTATTGCTGGGGGTAACCCTGCGATGGACTAGCAACTATCCAGGGTGGAGTTGAAAATAGTCCTAGAAACCGGGATAAGCTACTGCCCCTGTATGGGCCAATAAGCTCGTATGATGAATGAGAAATATTTACACATGGAAAACATTTGATATTTTCTTGCCTTTACCGTTATCGTGAATTAACTTGTCCGAAGACTGGCCCTGATGTTTGACTGTTTCCATGGAGAGTTAAGGTAGTTGCGTTTAAATGTAGCTCCACAAGTTCAAGATTTCAAAACCTTTCCACTTTCATTATGCTGGGTTCTAGCCTCCCTTCACTATTGTGTAAACATGAGTGTGCATGGTATCTTTTTTTAAGGGTGCAAAAGGTAGACAAGGACCTGCGGGAGAAGGTGGTAAAGATGGCGAGCCGGTGAGTCATAAAATAAGTTAGGATTTGTTCATGGCAATCCTACTCGGCTGTTATTGAAATACCAGCGAAATTCGCAATTGTCTAGGTATGGTCAGTACGCCAATGGCTATAAAAACGCGCTCAGGCTAAATATGCAATGACAGCGTTCAATTTCAAATGAAAATACAATACATAAGCTGTCGTCGTTGTTGTTCTGCAGACGACGGCAAAGAAATGTTCAATGATTTATAACACACTTGTACAGCTATTTTTCTGCTCATTAACTCTTTTGTCTGGTGACGTTCCCGTTGCCATCGTGGTTTCTTTAAGCTTCCTATGGATTACATAGGTGTTGTTTGCCCTCCTCATCACAGCTTAAAGTTCTTGAAACCAAATTAAGCTTGGCAAACATTCAAGATGCAATTACTTCGTAGCTACTGAGCCATTTTGTAACTGGAGAAGGGAGAAGAATATTCTATTCACAGGGTAGCAGCAAAGGACATTCACAGCTTTCTGTCCTCGGCTAACTTGTGGATTGGCCTTCAGCTGTCGTCCAAGTCACCCATCTCTGTCTTTATAGTGGGTGGCCCTGTATTTATGTATAGATAAGATGGTGATCGGCGAACTGGGATTTGTTTTACGGTAATAATGAAAAACAACAATCGCATGTTTGTTTCAGGGCAATGATGGTGCTCCTGGGGCTGTTGGTGAGCCAGGCTTACCAGGACCTAAGGTGAGGTCTCAAGATACATACAATATGTACAACACAGAAAAATATACCCCTGCTTTACTGTCGTTTTTCTTAATAAACCTTAAAGGGACGGACTGCTGGTGTAATCTTGAAAAGTTTAGCCTAGATATACAAAGTTCCTTATTTTTAATCCGTCTTAAGCTTCGTCATCTTTAACTGCTGTGGGGTGATTGACATAACCCAGTGTCCCATCATGGAGAAAAACAATAGTCGTAGCTTCGTGCTATCGAATGTAGGCTGGCTTATGGCACAGTGGAACACGAGGTTCTCAAACTCATTAAAAATTCATCTCGTTTCATTTATGTAGGAGATCATGACCGTGACGTTGTTTGGTTATCTGATCTTAACCCTTTAAGACCCAGGAGTAACAAACTTCAAACTTCTTCTCGCAATATCAATACTTAATCAAGAGAAAGGGTTATGAGAAATAATAAAATGATTACCAAAGGAAACTTGCTTTGATCTTAAATCAAATTCCCCCAACTAATACATGAGAATTTATATGTTGATATTGGGGCTTGATCTTAATTAACCTAATTAACATAGATTTTTATAGCCTGTGTAGCAGACGTTTCCTTTACTTTTCCAGGCGGAGAGATCGAAAAAGCGGGCGAGCGAAGGAGCACGCCTGGAATGAGCAAAAAATGGGGAGAAGTCATTTTTTTACCTCGCCTCACCCCGTTCTCGTGCTCGTTATTGTTCGCGCTCGCTCTCTGATGTGATCCCTTGGCGTGCTTTTTTGGAAACGCCTGCTCCTCAAGCTAAGATTTTTTACGTTATAACTTCTCCGTTTTTACGACTATTTTGCAGAATGCGAAATAGGAGCTTAGTGAGCGAGCGCGAATTCGATTCGCTTGGTCGATCGGTCGGTCACTCCTTCCTTCCTTGGGTCGTAAACTTTTGTTTGTATTTCCGCTGACCAATGCACAACTT
>OMLO01000250.1_pt1:0-27500 | contig 31785 bp, 19 predicted proteins | sample 1674811 | NCBI WGS metagenome assembly OMLO01 (sample SAMN06265003, study PRJEB25207) | coral metagenome | isolation source: Coral host | place: Mexico:La Bocana,Puerto Morelos, Mexico | collected 2008-11-13
TCTGGCAAAGTTTCATCCAAAAAGGAGAGATGGCATGTATCACCCCTGCCTGGTCCTCTGGTAAACTCGGTCTTAAGCTTCACACTTTGGTGACTTTTTTTTGATTTGTGCAAGCACGAGATAAAAATAGCGCTATATCTTTTGTGATATGAAATATAGCTGCAGATACTTTCTTAGGTATAAGCACTCAAAAGATTACATTCCAAAACCTAGCTTATACTCATGTAACAAACATACGCGTGTTGGTTGCCTTAATTTTATCGTATGCAGACCGCAAACTTTTACAATCCTCCAATAAAGACACATCTGGGATGGGTTAATATCAAAAATGTGTGATATATCCGATTTTTGCCGTCGAAACAAAAAATAATTCTGTCGTGTGGCATCGTACGACTTTTCGATGACGTCTAACTTGCCCAATTCTTACCAGGTGTGATAAAAGTAGCGCTTTTCCGAAAAGGTGCCCGGCAGCCTTGTGAAGATACATGAACACAATACTCCGATCCATACGAGAGCTTCAAGTGTTTCCTTTTCTATCGTAGCTTGTTTGGAAGGTAAAATGGAGCTTTCTAGAAGATGAATTTGTTAAGCCTAACAAGAGATGATACATCCGGTATCTCATGACGTCACAAAATACCATGCCCACTCTTTTCCTAGAAACATGCTCAAGAAAGAGAGGATTCCAAGGCGGCCTAAAGTATTATTACCCAGTTGTTGATCGTTTCATGAGTAGTATTGCCATTTCCGTTGCTTTGAGAATTATCCACAAAGGATATCTAGAGGACCGGCCCTCTTTTTGTTAGTGGGAGTCAGGGGTTTGTCGTAATCATACCGGCTGCTAGGTTGGTTTGAATGAGATCACTGAGAGAATGCTTTGAGACAAGTAGACACCAACATAGGCACGCAATGCGTACAGATACATTATAAAGTTTAACTCTGAGTGAAAAGTGAATGAACATTGTAGAAAAATGAATTTGTTTATGCAATTGAAGTGTCACTTTTGAGACTACCAGGTAACTGTAAACGGGTACATACGTGAACGCGTAGTACTCTTATGAAAAAACCCTCAGTACATAAGGGAGGCAAAATGGAGCTCTCTGGAAGGTCAGTTCGGTGATTGCAATACAAGCCAGTATTAAAGAGTTAAAGCAATGAAGTTCTGTAGAGTTCTCTAGACATAACGGCTTGCATCCGTAACTCCAAGTAGTTTTTTTAATATGTCTCAGTGTCCAAGCTATTTTAAACTATTGACGGTTTCAAGAATATTGGTGATCTCTGTCGCTTTTAGAGTTGTATATTCACAAATAATATCCAAAGTACCGGCTCTCTTTCTTTCAGTGGGTTTCTGGAGTTCGCTATAATCATGTCGACCTGCTAGTTTTGTGTTGTTTGATTGATATCAGTGGCAGAACGGTTAGGAAAATCAACAGAAACACGGGCCCGCAATGCGTGTTGATAAATCTGCATGAGGAGGATAGTATGTGAGAAAACAGTAAACAAAAATTGTCCAATAACGGACAAGTTTAGCCAGGAAAATATCACTTTAATTCTTATGTCTTAAACTTTTAAACAGAATTTCATCTTTTCTTAGCCCTGCTATTTTATTGAAGATTTATATAGTAACAATTCTATCTATTTTAGACTACGGTTGCACCGTATGGGGATTTTGCAGCAAGAAGAACTCCGATTTTTTAGAAAGGCTGCATAATTAGGCGATGAGAATAATTTTGAGAACAAATCACTTAACGTGCACGCAGGTTATGAGAGAGAAGCTTGGTCTGTTAACTTACAGTTAGTTTATAGAATCATGAACGATTATAACTGTCCCAGGCAACTACAAGGCAGTTGTATTACGATCCGACCTCCGTGGTAAGGTCTTGAGAGACAACAGAGAACCTCATCTTCCTAGAACTAAAACTGCTATGGGCCAGTCCACATTCATGTACGCTGCTGGCAAGGAATGGAATGACCTCCCAACAAACCATCGAAACTGCAGTAGTCTGAAAAGACTAAACTTTTTAAATTTTTTTACCGATTTAGATAAGACTGATCATAAATGTTGTGTTTAGATTTTTTATCGTTTTTTATCATGTAATTTATTGATACTGATCATCGGTTTATACCAGCGTCTTCCTCCCGGACTTCGCTGATCGGTCTTTCAGTTTTAAATAAAGCTTTTATTTATTATTATTTAAGTACTAACTGAGAAAAATACAAATAATACAGAAAAGCAGATAGATTACCTACATCGTGTTAAGATCAAATCTAAAACGTAGTCCTCAGACAAAAACCCTTACAGAGCTTGTGAGTCCACCAGAAGGTAATTCAAAAACTCATTCGTAATTCATTATTTTTCTTGACTTTTTGTGCGTTTATAAACTCCCACTACTTCACAAAGTGGAATTTAATCTTCCCTAATAGCTATTGAGTGTTTTCCTTTAATCCGTGACTCCTAAACCGGTACCATGTTGCTCCAGGATATTTTTTTGGGAATGGAAAGTGAAATTCACACGAATATTACTTCGTCGGGAAAATTGTCGCTGAAATGAGGAAACATCGTTGAAATATTGAATCATTGCGCGTTGTTGTTTTTTTTCTTGAGGTAATTACTCCAAATGCTTTCTTGGCTTAAAATAATTATTAAGACAGTGTTCCTCTTTTATGTCTCTTGACAGTCGACTCAGACCCTGTACAACTAGGCCCAAGAAATTTGAAAATGCAACAACTAGCGGTAGTTTTGGATTTGTGGAAAATCACACGATTATTGTGACGTCAACTCTTTTGAAATTTTTGGTTCCACACTGAAAATACAAAAGAGACGTTTTGAAATTCCTGTTATTTGAAGAACGTATTTGAAAAGTTCCGTTTTCAACACGGATTAGTGTCTAACCTTAGAAAGAGAGCTGCGTTTTTAAGTGTCTTCTTCCCAACGTACGTGCAAACGGGGCCTCCAATGTACACTTAGACCGAATTCTGTATTTTTATCATGGCGACCTCTCAGAAGCTACGATAACTAAAATAATAATTAAAATATTAATTAAGATTAAAAACTTAACCATATGTAATCTGCGCAGATATAAAGCACTATTAAAACAATACAGATAATTAAATTGCATAGACAACAAAGCATATAACTTCAAATGTCCTTGTCATTAAGCATCCATTAATCTGCACTGTATACTGACACTGTTGTGTGTGCTTATAAACATAACGGTCAGCAAGACAAAGCTACACAAACATGGACACTTTCAAAGATTTTACAGCACAAATTTCTTAAAGCTTTGCTTAGAATTACCGTACTATGAATACTATAGTTCATAATAATTGAATAGTTTTTTTCTTTTTTTATCCTTCTTAAAAGATAGCTCAATATATTTTTCATCCAAATATTTGTAATATACAACTATAAGATATTTGCCATGCGCGTAGTATTTTTTCATAGTTGAAAACACGAAGCAAGTCATAAAAGTCGTAAAATGCACTTATTTGGGTGACGATTTTGTAGAGTACCAGAGGAGATTTTAAGTTATTTAGTTCCTAGGAAACTAATAAATGAAATGACTTGATGAAAATATCCTAATGTATGTGATTGGCCTAAATAATGAGCTTATTATCGTAGAGGGCGAATATTGTGTTCCCAGTTATTGGTACAAGATTAATGCGGAAAGGGAAAACCTCTTCTTGATGAAGCTACTCTTGATATCATCAACCACAAACCAAATTCCACTTTCTCTTACATTTATAACTTAAATATTCAGTTTGGTGATGGTTTTGTTGCTTACAAGACTTAGAATAGAGTAGCGAAACAGGTCAATCAGGGGTTGTGTAAATTTAATTGAAGTTTTGCTGTAGTCGTTTTGTATTTGCTGAAGAGATGGCAATTAATATAGTCTGGCTTGGAGCTTAAAGACGCAATATTTCTATATTTGAGGTGATAATATATCAACTCAAGTAACAACTGGGCATTTCAGAAAGAAACTCTTTTATACCCGTTTGCACATCTCTGTGAATTTGTGAAGTTATTAAGAAGATCTTATTCTCTTAGATAGAGCTTTAAAGCAGCGAGGTTAGAGAAGTATGAATTGCTTCGAGTTTCAAGTCCTGAGTAAGTATCGAGAGATACTATTGTTATAAATGGCACTCCGTTTAGCCTAATTAGCGCTCTGACCAGCCCAATTTATCGATAGCGGTAAACTGGCTCTTTATTTAACTTTCAGTTATACATCGCGTAAAAATTATGTCTATTTTTTGTTGTCAGTGCGAAGTCCAGACTTTTTCTTTCTTGGATGTATAATGATAGAGTTCTTAGAATTAATAAATAACTGCTCACTTGAAAGCGGAAAACGATATTCTAATTCGAGCTCATGAAAAGCGGATGTTATTTACAAGAGGACGAGAAGCCCCGTGGGAGAGGTACAGGAAGGAAAGGAGGTATAATCAAATCATTAATATTATATTCATTGATCATTTTCTTTCTTCTTGCTTCCTGGCTGTTTGATGTTGCGAGGAGAAAATGGATGTCGATCGCTTCAGGAAGTTAATTCCTGTAGCTTAATACTTCACAATCGCATTGCATACAGTGGGAATTTCATATCACAAAAGATACATATCTTTTGTGATATGCAATTAAGATGCAGATGCACTCCTGAGGTATAAGCACTCAAAAAAGATTACATTCCGAAATCTTGCTAATAGTCATCAAACAAACATACGCGAGCTGATTGGTTAATGTGAATAGCCGTAGAGAAGAATTTTATCGCACGCAGACCGCAAACCTCTACATTCCTCCAATAAAGGTGCATTTCGTATGGGACGATATGAAAAATGTGTGATATGTCAGATTTTTGCCCTTGAGACAAACATTCTGTCGTGAGGCATCGCACAACTTTTTGATGACGTCTAACTTGCCCAATTCTTACCACATGTGATAAAAATGGTGCCCGGCAGCCTTGTGAAGATACATGTACCCGTGAATACCCCGATACATACGATAGCTTTAAATGCTTCCTTTGATACCGTAGCTTGTTTGGGAGGTAAAATGGAACTTTCTAGAAGATGAATTTGTTAAACCTAACAAGGGATGATACATCCGGTAGCGCATGACGTCACAAAAGACTTTTCCCACTCTTTTCCGAGACGTGAACTTTTTTGTCCCAGTCATTGATGGTTTCCTGAGTATTGGCGATTTCCGTTGCTTTGAGAATCATCCGCCCTCTTTTGATAGTAGGAGTCAGGGGTTTTTCGTAAACATATCGGCTGTTAGGTTATTTTTAATGAAATCACCGGCAGACCGCTTTGAGACAAATTGGCATGGCATGGTCTTTAACGCTATAATCTATCTGTCTGTGTAAAATTTCGGTTGTTGATGAAAAGTGTTGATTTTAGCAATAGACAGAGGTCAGCTAGTGAGATCTTTTACGGTATAAATATTTAAGTGAAGGCATGAAACGCACTCAAAATATCTGATTGCTACTAGTCATGAAGCTTCACTATGATTGAACAGTAAATAAACATTGCAGAAACACGGAAGAAAGAGATTATGCAAGGAACATGCCAATTTTGAAACTTGTAAAAACAATCACTAAACAATGAATAAAAGATTTTGTGTACGTAAAAAGAACATTTCGGCTTATAGTGTATACTACTCTTGAAAAAACGCTTTGGTACATAAAGGAGGCAAAATGGTGTCTCTTATGAGGTCAGTTCAGTGATTACAATATGCTAAGCATTTCAGTTTAGGACTTATTCATTAACTAGATACTTAATTACATCCCAAAGGATCATCTTTTTTTAGAAATTTATTTAGTGTATATCACCCTGATTATGTAACTTATATTCTTTTATTGCTTAACCAGTTATGTCCTATACTTTCGCAATTAGTCTTCATTCAATAGGTTTCTTTTCTTTAGTTCAGTGTAACAACTTGTGTCTGCATATTTACGATTGTAAAGGTTGTAGTGTAGTAACGGGGGAGGTTAGAAAGCGAGGGTAACACGGCAGAAACACATTTTCATTACTGAAAAACTATCCGTCAGTAAAATCGTTCCCAAAATTCAAGACAAGGAGACCATCAGTAAAATCGTCCTTAAATTCAAGACAAAGAGCCATTTGCCGGGGGACGTGAGTTCAAAATAGCTTGACGAAGCAATGTCGAGGTCGAAGTCGCTGCAAACCGGACATCTGGAGTAAACCGCAGAATTAAAGTTGAAGTATATCGAAATGAGTGAAAACGTAACCTGAAGAAACAAGAATGGTAGTTTGGTTCGTTGTAATGATGTTCGGTGTAATGATGTTGTTTGAAAGTTGTTGGGTTCAAGATGGAGGTCTGCAGATCGACGCAAGGTGAACTGAACTGAACTGCTGCTAAAAACAAGAAAACTCTTATTTGTAAATAGATTAAATTTAAGTAAGTAACTCGTTCTGCGTTATTGTAGACTTGTTGTGATAGATGCTTGCAGTTTTCTTAGATGGCTGCGTGTTTTTTTTGTGTGCGTCTTTTCGTCTGTTTTTTTTTTTGTTTAAGGGAACCCACTTTTGTGGCGGGTTTCGTCACAGAATACAAGGCAGTATTGACCCCGTGGAAACCCCTAGTAAACTAATATATATTCTATTCGACAATTGTCTACAACTGTTTAGTGGGCCTATTGATCTGAAAACCTGCCCAGGCTCAATATTTAACGCCAGCGTTCAATTCCATATGTAGAACTTAGCCATTTCACGTTTTTGTTGTGTAGACGATGGCAATTAAGAGATTTATAGCGCACATGCAGAGCTATTGTCCCCGACTTGTTGTTGTTGTTGCCGTTGCTCTCGTGTTTTGCTTAAGCTCTCTCTATTAATAAACTTCCACAGTTCCACCCACCAAGGAATTTTCCTTCCTGGTGGTCTACTCATTTTAGAGGGCTAAATGGGTAAACGGTAGGAAAGGCACAACATAGTCAAAAAGACTAAGATAGTCGATGCTTGATTACCATTTGCTTTCGTTTTTAGAAATACAAGAATAAATCTCTAGAGTTTTCTAGACATAGTGGCCTACACCATCAAGTTAAGTAAGTTTTTTATTGCTTCCCAACGTCCAAGCTATTTAAAACTATTGACGATTTCAAGAGTATTGGCGATCTCCGTTTCTTTGAGATTATACATCCGCAAATATATAGATATGCTGAGCACCGGCCCTCTTTCTCTCAGTGGGTGTCTGGAGTTCGCCCTAATCATGTCGGCCGCTAGTTATATTAACTTTAATTGATATCGCCGGCACTGGACAGAAAGACAGGCACGTAATGCGTGTTGATAAATCTGCACGTGGCATGTGAGGGGACAGTAAACAAAAATTGTCCAATCAGGCACAGGGTTTAGCCATGAGAATTATCATTTTGGAAATTTTAACCGTCTTAAGTGCTAACTGAGAATTATACAAATAATACAGATAGTTTGCTTTCATTGCGTAAAGATCAAATATTGAGGGTAGTCCTCTCAAAAACATTTTTTGGGCTAGTAGGCTCTCCTTCAATTCGAATTTGCTTTTCTTCAATCGATGACTCCTCAGTTGGTTGTCTTCCAAACACACTTTTTTTGGAACAGAAACTGAACTGCACAAGAACTTGCTGAGTGATTGACTTTCTTAAAAAAAGCGTGCATTGCATTAAATCTCGTGAATGTTCTGGACCGTTCACATGATTCTGAAAAGCAGACAGGCCAACGAATAGTGTACTTGCGTGAAATTCTCTTTGTCAAGTTGCTGTTTTAAGTATTCACTTTTTTATAGAAATGTAGCCTGGATTTATCAAGTTCGTCGTTTATAATCCGTCATCTTCTACATTCTTTACCATATTTGTTCCTTTATGGTTTTTCATTATCACCTTGGTGTTTTTCCATCTTAGTAAATTACTATTTTTAAGTTTCCTTCAATTTAAAATGAATTTTGCCACCTTTGAAGCATTCAGCTCATCAACGTTAATTAGCAACTTACAGCGTGTAAGTGCCCTTCAGGTTTATAGAGAACAATTTCATAACATACAAGTTGTTGGTCAATTCTTCCCAACGAATAGACTATAAAGAATACAGGTGGAAATTAAGGAGGGGAGAAGGCGGGGGTGGCATTTGTTTTTATGATATAGTAGCTTGTTTTATTGATGAAAAAGTTTATTCCAATTCATTGTTTGCTCTCAGTTTCTTGCCGAAATATGTTGGCTTTGTCTGTAACGTTCTTTTCAATGTTTCCGCGTTATGGTTTCGCAGAGTACTCAAGCCCAATTGTCCGTGAAATTTGCCCTCAAACACACTGCACGTTTCTTATATCAAGATGGCCAGCGAAAACTTTCCCACGGGTCTCTTCAACTTAAAGCTGCGTGACGAAGCTCAGATGAAAAACACTGAAAAGCTAAACATTAAGGCTTCTAACTATAACTTCTTGATATGACTATAAAAATATCAAGTGACAACCGAATTTCGTTCAGAGTGAAGGGAAGAAGAAAAAAATGACAAGACGTGCCTTATCATCTTCCCACGAGAGTTTGCTGTTTGACGCTGCGATGATATTGATTCGATCTTACACCAATTCACGCAAAGAATTTCTTCTGATAACGCATGTTCCGTCAATTCACGCCAATAAATTCTTCTGGTAGGGTTTGCAGTGATCTGAATACAGACACAGCAAACTTACCGTAGAAATATATCTAGATTACATTTTGCTTTGTTTCATCTTTGATTTAGCCATATTGATCTTTCGTTTTCGCGTTCCTATTGTCTTTTAAAGAAACAGTTATCAATGATAAGGCACGGCTTTAGAGTAACAATTTTAGTTTAAGTATCGTTATGCCAATTATAAACCAAATGCAGTAATCCAGTTATGTTAGACACAACCAATTTATTTTCAAAAGCACAATGGAAGTACTTACAACTAAGACAAAATATTCACTGCATGCACAAATAAATTTTTGATGGTACACCTTTTGCCAGACAATAACATATACAAACAATTCCTTTGGGTGTAATCTGGTAATCAAGGATTCTTCAACGTCCAAGATGGAATTTGCTGGCTTTGCAGTCAAATTTCTTCCCGGATCGAACGGATATTTAAAGTGGCAAAAAGCAATTCGGCTTAAAACGGAAGAGGTTTTTCGACGGAAGTACAATTTGAGTTGTGGTTAAGCGTTAAAGAGGACTCTCGCGAAATCGACACAGAAGATGGATGTTTTCTTGTCATATAAGAAGACTAATGACTCATTCACTCGTAATTTACCTGCTTGATCCACCAAATATTGCAACCAAGTATTGCAAACAACAGCTAGCGCCATGAATGAGAGACAAGTCTTCGTTTCGTTGCTCTAGTATGGAATATCGTGACGTCACAGCACTTTAGGGCGTGGAGTGCTGTTTCGTAACAGCTTGGCAACCGCGCAGCTAAGCTAAGAAGCAAGAAATGTAACCAACATCGACAAAATTAGAAGAGCGCTCAGCATAAGAGAAGCACACATTATTCCTCGTGCGAACAAGAAGCAAAGTTCACTGACTCGAAGATGCCTCTCTTAAATTGGAGTTGGCAGTTAGTTTTACTGTTTGCTATGTTATCATCAAACATACGAAGCACTGTGTCTCAAGGTAAGGGCCTTTTTATCTTTTTTTCTTCCCCTTTTTTCCAGAATTTTTAAACTTTCTTCTTTCAAGTCGAACAAACATGCAAAGTCTCTTTCGCAACACAGACGTTGCATCCTTTCAGCAGTATTACGATTTAAAAGAGAAAAGCAAATTATTTTCTTCGCTGTTTTCTTCTTTTTGGACGCCAACGAAGGTTGAGTCTGAATTCACAGTAAACTATATCAGACGTATCAAAACGAAGCGAGGTTTTCACACAACTTAAGCACTGTGTAGGAAGTGAATTTTCAGCTGATTTGCTTTAAGAACTAAGACAGGTATCGGTTAACCTAGAATGTTTCCAAACATTTGGGATAAGACTGAGATATTCTTCATTTATTTAGCTCTCAAAGTAAATTGTGCCATTTTGTATATTTTCGTTCATCTGATCACAATTCTGTGTTTCTTTGTGTATTTATAGCAACGAGGGAAGTATTAACTTTTCTGTACCGACTTACTTAATATATTTATAAGCTAAATAGACGACTTGTAGTTTTGTTAGCAGCATTACAAAAACAACAGCATACCGAAACTACGAGAAAATGCACAGAAGATATCACGAGACATTCGACCTCCGAACGCATTTTTTAACGCGCTTATTCAAGAAAATAAACCACTATTTCCTACTATGAAGGAGTAATTAAATTTGCTGAGGCAATCTAAAAACGTTTGTTTTCAAATTACCCATCATAACGGGTTTGAAAAGAAATTTTGGCGAGGAGGAAATTTAATTTATTAAACGACTCTTCGCTTCGCTAATCTGATATTATATCGGTCACTTTCCTAATCCTTGTTGAGACACATATCGAGACTTTGGACAAACAAGCGAAAGGCTTTTGGAAACAAATACATCTTGAAGGATTAAGTCAACGAACAAAGCCCGTGTTCAGATCAAAGTGAAGCTTGAAATATTGCGAGAATGTTTTTCTTTTCCTGCCCTTTTGTGTTCCTTCGTGTTGGTCACCGAAATATTGGTCTTTTACTGAAACCACGCAGCAAAGTGATGTGTACGCATGACTATACGATATTATTCTCTTCTACACCGCATATTTAACAATACTACAATACCGCGGGACACTTTTTGGTCGATTCTGTGCTTACCATCATCTTTGAGTCAATATTTCACTTTTTGCGACTTCCCGTTCACTTTATTAAGCATACGCTATTTAAGGAACCGCAGTAGACTTCGTTTTGTCAATTTTCCGACTTTATTAACGATAACAACCGGAAATATTATTTTTGCATTTGCTGAGAAAATAAGAATCACTTTACCCTCTTAAGTAAAATTGGTTCGAGAATTAATGCTTCTACTGTTTGATTATGCCTTAAGCATTTCTTTTCCCTTTATACGACCATAGAATATTACTGAGAAGCAATTAAAGGCGTAATCTTTGAAATCAGCTTGATTAATTACGATAAAACAGTTAGTACAACATGGTTCCAACCGAAAAAATATCGAACTAACATTACTCACTGCCATATCTACAGAGATCGAAAAATTCAAAAGTCCAAGGGGAATCGAAAGACATTTAATTTTGACAGACTGCATCGAAACTGCAACAAAAACTCTTGGAAAGGGATGGAACTAATTCGTACCCAGTCCTTATTCTGTTTGACGATTTGTTGCACGTGGTAGATCTGGTTTCGAGTCAAATATTTCACCTTTTGCGACTTCCCGTTTACTTTATTAAGCATACGCTATTTAAGGAACCGCAGTAGACTTTCGTTTTGTCAATTTTCCGACTTTATTAACGGTAACAACCGGAAATATTATTTTTGCATTTGCTGAGAAAATAAGAATCACTTTACCCTCTTAAGTAAAATTGGTTCGAGAATTAATGCTTCTACTGTTTGATTATGCCTTAAGCATTTCTTTTCCCTTTATACGACCATAGAATATTACTGAGAAGCAATTAAAGGCGTAATCTTTGAAATCAGCTTGATTAATTACGATAAAACAGTTAGTACAACATGGTTCCAACCGAAAAGCGAATGAATTTAAATACTGTTCGCCCTTGCTTATACACATGTCTTGAAAAGGTTTACAGTTGATCGTTTACAGTCGTTAACTTGTTTACATCTAGAAAAGTAAGAACGAAAATGAATACGCAATATAAAAAGCAATACTTAAATGCTAATACTATATCAGTTTTAACAAACTCTTTTCAGGAATTGTGGATATTGAGCCATTTCAAAGTTCTGCTAACTTCGAAACTTCTGGAATCGTTATTGTACCATTTTCACAACTGTGGACTCTGAAGTAACTACTTTGTTAGTCAAACCTATAACAAAGGAGTGATGCATGCAATACCTTGATTGTGTGACGGATAGTATTTTTAAGCGCACGAAGATTACAGCCCTTAAACAACAAGTGTTATAAATATGCATATAGGCACGTCGACAATTGCATGTTCGCCACGTTGCGCCGCAACGCACGATTTGTTTTCCAAGCAAAAATTATACTGGCCTTTTCACGATGATGGCTTTCCTTATCAGTGTTGTAGCAATTATTCGTCCTATTCAAACTATCTGAAGTGGTAAAGGAAAAAAGTACATATTATCTGATAACTCAAGGCTAAATACGTACTTCCCTTAACGTTTTATTCATGAGCTCGCTGCTACAGAATCTCAGTTATGGAATATTTCTTTTGAAGAGGTTTCTTTGCGGCTGTTTTATTACTGATTGGGAAATAGAAAAGGCCGCAAGGACCTATAGATAAGTTGTAAAAAATCCTTTTCCTTTTATCAAGGTTACAAGGTACAGAAACAGTTAAAATCTTTCGTTGAAATTAATGTCTGCTATCGGAAGTGTAAAGCAAAAGCGATTCAATGTTTACCACAGAATGATGGGTCTGAAACTTTCCAAAGATTGTTTTCCTTGATAAAATCCTTTTTGCAGAAATAATAACCTGGTTATGAAACATATTGAGCTTTGCTTAAGTTATGTTTAAGTCCCGCCCTAAAAATCACCGTGATTTCTTTTTTAGCGGATTTAATTTAGTAAGCACACAACTAATGAGAAAAGCGATTACAATCACTGAAGAGGTAAATCTCTATATTGCTTCATTGGATTATCAGGAAAAAATATCGACTAACATTACATTACTCACTGCCATATCTACAGAGATCGAAAAATTCAATAGTCCAAGGGGAATCGAAAGACATATTTAATTTTGGCAGAACTGCAACAAAAACTCTTGGAAAGGGATGGAACTAATTCGTACCCAGTCCTTATTCTGTTTGACGATTTGTTGCACGTGGTAGATCTGGTTTCGATATTAAGATGGAACTAAAGTGGACTGACGTAGTTTCGCTTGAGCGTCTTTCTCGTTCCGACATTACCACGCATGCTCTCTATTCCCAGATCCCATACCGCTTTCGGAGCTTGAATTCATCCTGGACAGAGAGAATTCAGACTAACCCAAAGGAAATCACGTTTCAACGGAAATAATAAAATAAATTTTTCTGTGCCGTTAAAAAAAAAACCTTTTGCAACGTTAGGTGTACCTTAATCAAAAGAACATAATTTTCTGTTGTTGTTTTTCAGGTTGTCCATCACTAATTGCTGGAAACATGAACGTAGAGTTCTTTGCTTCATCAAGTATCGAGGGTCCAGGGAGACCCGTGGTTCATGGAAATGACGTATGGTGTGCAGCAATCTCAAACAGAAACCAGCAGCTCAAAGTCGATTTAGGTACACAAATGTCTAATATTACATTCTTCAAATTGATAGTCAAACAAGAGTTTCAGCAATCTTTCAATCAATACGATTCCATTATAAAAAAGGGGCTCACAAACCTCTCCAATATTTCAGCGGCATAACTTCGTAACTCCGAGAGTTCAAGAGAGTTCGTTAGTTTGGTTTAATGAACTTATTTCAACGTTCAAAATACGAGGTACCTCCAATATGAGTCAGCTTGTTTCATTAAATTAATTATTACTTTTTGATGCCTATTTACGTCAATGTCAAGATCTCCGAAGAATTAAAAGGAGATTTAAGCAGCGATTAAAAATGATTTTATTAAGTCATGACAAAGCTGTTCAAGTCTGCTTCAGTTTCGAATCCATGATGAAATTACCCATAAGAAAAAATCGCATATAAGTCACAAGACAGTCCTTTGACTCTTTCATTGAAATTTGAAGCATCTTACCTGAGGATCATTTTAACTCATATACAGTAACCCTGTATATAATTTCATTGGTCCTATAGCCAGTCTGTCAGATTTTGAAGTGGCAGAAAAGGGAATTGGTGAAAGTGATCCCAATAACTCCTTATGCTCATGTCTTTAACACTGACCTTTTCTTGTCTGCTAGTAATTTCTTGTTTTTTTTCGTTTTGTCTTCGAAGGTCTTCCATATTTTTTCGATCAAGTATACGTACAAGGAAAAAATGGTACTAACAGATCAGTATCTCAGTATTATTTGAGTACAAGTAATGATGATGATGTTTATGTGACGGTTAAGGTTGCTGGTGGGGAGAATCTTAGGGTAAGGTTCATCAACGTACTATTTATTAATTTAAATTCATGCATACTTAAGTAATTGTAATCAATAGACGCATTAAGCTAACGTGTCTTCGACCTTGTTGCCAACCAATTCAGACCACGTGATGTTTATTTAGGAGGTTGCAACTGTGGCATTCGCTACTCGCAACTGATGACATGAGCTGGGTCGCCAGCAAAAGAACGGCATTCGTGATAGAACGCTAATAGATTTTTATTAATAATGATTGTTATAGACGTACAGACTATTGCTCAAAATTGTAAACCTCTTAAATATTTGAAAATGGCGCCTAAATTTATATTCATTCTAAGCCTCGTGTTAATTTTTCAAATTTCAGACAAAGGAGTTTTTGTATGAATGCGAGGCTTGTTACTGAGTGGCATAAGTAGTGTTATTCAAATATCGGTCTTAAAGTGAGCAAAATCCAGTGCAAATTAAAATGCAATCCGGTAAACATTTTAATAAAACAAATGAAATATTGTTCAATAATGGTTCTGAAGACTTTCATTTTTTACCTTTTACCCTCATCTTTGTTGTTAATCTGCTTTAATTCCCGGGTTTTTTTGCAGGCATTTGATGGTCCTTGGTTTAATGGAAGTGCCGTGGTTGTGGAGAACCTCGCCACCCCGGTGAAGGCTCAATATGTGATTTTTAATCCTAGAGAACCCTCGAATATCTTTGAAAATTACATGTGCATGCGGATTGACATACGTAGCTGCCAACACGGTAAATCATAGTATTTCATCAATTTTGGTTTCTTTGCCTATCACTTTGTGGAAAACACTGAAGTTATTCAGGGAAAGCAAATATTGTACGAAGTTTTAAAGATTTCTTATATTTACTGTAGAATATGCAGCGTTCGTAAATTGCAAAGAAAATTGTTGTTTTTTTATTGCAATTCTTAGTACCTCCTGCCTTGCATGGCGGCTGGACTGACTGGTCTAATTGGACTCCGTGTCAGCCATGCGCACATTCTACCAAAACTCGCATCAGGACTTGTACAGATCCTGCGCCTGCTTTTCGTGGCAACGACTGCACCGGTCCCTCAAGTATGATACAAAGTTGTCCCACCGACGGTTGTCTTGGTAAGTTCTGTTCAATGTTTATATAAAGGATTTTTCTTTTACACGACTAGTCGTATAATTGCATAAATCAAACATCATGTATTTTGAACTCCGGAGAAAGATATGAAGACGTGATTGCCCATCGCAGTTATGTACACAACTTACGCTGTTGTAAAATTTAAGCCTGAAAAAAACTCGGGCTTGAACGGGATTCGAACCCGTGGCATCTGCGATACCGGTGCAATGCTCTACCGACTGAGCTGTGAAGCCAATTGGGAACTGATCACATTGTGATTTCGTAATATACCCGTAGAAGTTGAAGAATGCAAATGAATATAATGTAAATATTTCAACGCAGTGGTCATGGGTTCGAATTCCGTTCAAGCCTGAATTTTTTTCAGGTTTAAATTTCATAACTGCTTATAAGTTATGTGGATACGATCGGTGATAGAAAATACCATTCTTTGAGAACCAGTCCAGAACCAGGATCAAAAACGACAAGGAGATTCGGCCAAAATATTTTACTAGCTGCTCTTCCTTATTGTAAGTTCATTTCCTTGATTATTATCAAATTATTTTCCTTCCCAGTCATGTGTATAGTATATTTGATTTGATATTGATTTTATTCAAATTTTCTGTTCCATTACAGTCCCGATAGATGGAGGTTGGTCTGACTGGGGCCTTTGGGGTCCCTGTAGTGAAACATGTGGAAATGGGACAGCGCTTCGATCTCGAGAGTGCAATAACCCCATCCCAGAAAATAACGGGGCAGATTGTGTGGGGCTAGCATCAGATAAAAAGGAATGCTTTGTTCGGCACTGTCCAGGTAAGCTAAACCCATCTGAAAAGTCTCTTACAAGTACATGAGGCTGCGAATGGAGTTACCTTATAGTATATTACCCCCACATTCGTGGTTCGTCGTTTGTCTTTCGAAGTCACTGGCTCCGGCGTGGTTCGGGATTCGTCGTTCGTCGTTTGATTGTCAGCCATGGCTCGTTGTACCCGATACATTTTTGTACTCTTGGCCATTTTTCTTTGTTGAAGACTGGCACTGGTACGAATATCGCCGATGAGAAAGCTTACCTTCCCTCTGGCCCCTCTTGCAACAGCTCCGTAACTGTAAACAAGAATATATTTTCCCTTTTCCTTATTTGTCCACAGTACCCGGGAATTGGTCTTCATGGGGTGCCTGGTCGCCCTGCAGTAAAACATGTGGCAATGGGACAGTTACTCGGACACGGTCATGTGACAATCCCGCTCCAGCTCATGGTGGGGCAGATTGTGTTGGTGAAGCAAATATGACACAAGATTGCTTGGAACAGCTTTGTCCAGGTCGGTTAGACTGAACCAGATCATTACAATACCCGACTGAGCAAAAATACTACTCAGAATAGATGTCAATTGCCTTAGTTGTGGTCAGTGACGGTTTTGATTGAAACCGTCAGTCAAAAGATCGCAGATGAATTAACATCTGATTCGTTGTCATCTTGTAGACAGTGAAATCTAAGCTTTTGTCAGCCTTTGGAAAAACATGACTAGTGAAAATGAAAAGGAAAAAGAGTTTTCCATTTCTTTAGAAATAAATAAAAATAAATATGTGGTAGCTTTCAGTTCACAGCAGCAAACTGTATTGCTCGCACTAAGTGACTGTCCTTAAATTAGCGTTTATGCCCAACTAAATATGATCGAGAGGATATTTTACGATCAGTTGGGATCAAATTGGGATAATTATAGATTAGTTTTCATTAACTGTTATCCTTATGTTTTAGTTACAACACCGACCCCAACTACTGCAACATCACAGCCGCCAGTAGGTAATACTGCCGACGATTCTTCTAACACTATTCATATGTTACTAATGTTTGTAAGAGTTATAAGTAGTCCTGTATTTTTAACATTAGAGCGGTTTGAGAAGAAACACAATGTGGTAGCTTTCAGTCCACAGCAGCAAACTGTATTGCTCGCACTAAGTGGCGGTCCTTAAATTAGCGTTCATGCCCAACTAAATATGATCGAGAGGATATTTTACGATCAGTTGGGATCAAATTGGGATAATTAAAGATTAGTTTTCATTAACTGTTATCCTTATGTTTTAGTTACAACACCGACCCCAACTACACAGCCGCCAGTAGGTAATATTGCCGACGATTCTTCTAACACTATTCATATGTTACTAATGCTTGTAAGAGTTATATTAAAGTAGAAGGGAAAGTCTCCTAAAATTTGTTTTCATAGTTACATCACACTCTTACAGCTCAGGGAAGCGATCTTAATAACTATAATCAGAACCAGCCTCAAATGTTTGGTATAAACGTCTCTAATAATTCTTTTTCCAAATCTCATTTTCATTGTTAACGCTCGCCACAACATTTGCTCAGAAAAAGAAAAAGAAAGGCCTTTACAGACTTGTAAGCAAAGCAGATGTCTTATTTATTGTAAGGTGGGAGTTTCGAACTCGGTCCAGTGTGCCATCATAATTAACACAAGTTACCTTTATACAACATAAATAGTGTTTTTAAGCTGGCGATTGCGATTCTGGAGTTTCAAAATCAAAATTTTCCTTCCTTTTCCCGAGCAGTTCATGGCGGATGGTCTGATTGGACCGAGTCTTCCTGTGATGCCCCATGTGGACCTGGAAAACGAAACAGAACAAGAAACTGCGACAACCCAACCCCCTCAGGTGGGGGAGCGGAGTGTTCTGGACCTGCCTTGGAAACAGTGGATTGTAATATAGGACCTTGCGCAGGCAAGTTGCTTCAGTTTCTATGCGACTTAGTATCAATAATAGTAATAATCCAACGATTTTTCATTTATGATATTTATAATCCGACCATTTTGGCAGTTTTTGACTGCACAATTGATTATCCGAAGTAGTTTAAACTATTTAGGGTGTTATCCGAAGTAGAAGTTAGTATCTGTTATGGCCATGGTATACATATAAAATCTGAAAAGAATTCTCTGCACCGACTATTGTTTTTTAATTTTTGTTATCCTGGCATCATATTTCTTTGTGTACGGTATTTTATGACGCCCCGATATAACGGATCATGAAGTGTCCTAGAAGGTATTATTTAACTATGTTGCTTTCTTGAGGATTGACTTTCCATTCTCTTTTTGTCTCCGTCTCAGATCCTAACGTGCCAGATATTGATCTTGCGTTTGCCATCAGTGCCACCTCAGCGAGCTCAAACCGGTCATACGAGTTAATGACAAACACGATTAAACAATTCATTGACAAATATGGCGTCGACAAAATACATTACAGTCTCGTCGTCTACGGAGACTCAGTCGTAAGGGTTGTAAATTTCAACCACACCTTTCCCCCCAGTGCAAGCGACCTGAAAGCAGCCATTGATTCCCAGCCCCCCATAAGAGGAGGACCAGTTCTAGAAAATGCTTTGGAAGAAGCCTTCAGGGTCTTCAACGAGACCGAAGGACGTCCTGGTGCTAAGAAGGTCTTGGTAGTTATGACAGATGAAAATTCCGGCGCAGATTCTAACTCTTTGTCTGCAGCAGTAAAGCCGGTGGAGGACATCGGTGTTTTGGTGCTTTCTGTGGGGGCAGGGACCTCCGTAGATAGGAAGGAGCTTAGCGTCATCTCACCTAATCCCTTGGACATTATATCTCCGGCTTTGGGTGAAAATCCGTCAGGGTTGGCCGATCGCATAATGGATAGAATATTGAGACGTAAGACATAAAAATTGAAATTAAAATAGCCCATTGCTAATTTACCTTAAGAGATTGTTGGTGCTCATACGTTTCTATGAAAATGAGATTTAATTCACATGCAATTTAAACTAATTTTCATATAAATGGTTGTGCACAAGGGCACGTTTCGACAGAGAGGCTTAGGTCAACTCGGAAATGGTCTATTGTAGGTTCATTCACACGCTACTAGATTTGCTTTTGATTGCGACATTTCCACACAAATACGATACAACTTGGGTCTTTCTTTCACATTTTATGCCATGCCACGGAAAATTCAGCCATTCAGAATACAGGAAAGCCTTTCTGTACTCGATGGTATTACACCCAATCTTCACATTGTGCTCCACGCATATGTCACTTTGATTGTGTTGGCTATTATATTTGTCTATGGCATGTTAATATAACTTAGTTATAGCATGGAATATCCCATTTTCTTAGTACTGAAACTCGCTTGAAGGCTCACGCGTACATCAAAAGAATTCAAGTGACTTGTCTGTATGGGGCATTCGTTCACAGCCACAATTTTGACGATTCGTATATATGTCAATCCTCAGGTGATATTCCGCTGATCGACGTTGGGTTTGGAATCAGAGCCAGCGAAATTAATTCGAGCGCCATCTTCACTGTCATGACTGAAACCAGAGACACGTTTAACCATCGATATGCACCTGGCCAAGTCCAATACAGCATTATCATTTACGGCAGCAAAGACACTACGATTCTCGCCTTTGACCTGGATAGTGCACTGGACATGAATGGCCTTATAGAACCTGTGAACCAGTTAGATGATGTCACTGGTCCTATAGATCTTCAAAAAGAGTTGACGGAAGCCGAACGACTTTTCCAATCATCCCCGAGGAGGAGTCCGCTTGTTAAGAGAGTTTTCATTGCTATTACAGATACTGCAATAAGCGACAATGACACTGAGCTCATTAGCGCAGGTGACGCGTTGAGAAGACAAGGGATCCTTGTTTTCTCTTTGAATGACACTGGAGATGGCCTAAATGCAGTAACAATCACCGAGATTGACTTCCTTGGTTTTCCACCCGTCACCACATTTCGATCAGTTGTTATAGTGGAGACCATTATAAAGAAAGCATTGGAAGGTAACAAAGAATCTCTCGGTATTCATGATTTTATCCATTACATAACTACTGGTGAGAAACAAAAAACAGCACCCAAATGAAAACACATTTAAAAGTTACAAAAGCTTAATTCTCTCAAAACGTGGTATCTGATTCTAAAAGCTCATGCAGTTTGCTTCAATCATCAGTAAAAAAAATATGATGTGATTTTTCGATTAAGAAACAGTTCAGTTGATTTGGTAAATGTGCATTTTACCACGCTTTGCATGGCACCAGATATAACTTGAGTTCTTACGAGCTCGACACGAGGAGCTGATTTTCCCGCCCTTAGCACCAGATCAGTGCATGCTTTCCCGCGCAGGTGAAATTTTATTTACCACTAATTGTGATTTCTCAATCAACTCGTTGTGACCTGCCATATATTTTAGTTTCCTTTGGTTTCCACCACTGGCTGGAGAGATTATTAGCATTTCTAATCATAAGTTGCTCTTATTTGCCTTAACTAGTTAATATGCCATTGATCGACCTGACCTTTGCAATCAGTGCTACATCAATCTCAGCGGATAGCACATTTTCACTCATGCAGACTACAATCAATAGAATTGTCTCCGACTATGGCATCGCCCGAATTCACTATAGCGTGATTGTCTTTGGTTCCGTTATCACGACGCCAATAGATTTCGGCACCAACATAATAGATAAAGACGATTTAATACGTCGTGTGGCCAGGCTTACCAAACGTCCTGGGCCCGTAAACCTAGTCTCGGCTCTGGAAGATGCAAAACGTGTGTACCAGTTACAGGAGGTGCGACCAGAGGCCAGACGCTTCCTCGTTGTTATTATGGATAATCACTCGGTATCTAAAGTAGACGATGTGAATACCGCTGTGACGGATCTGGATAACCAAGACGTTGTTGTAATTGGTGTCAGTATTGGAAATTCCACAAACGCCACAGATTTTGAGATAATTACCAAGGATCCACGACATATCATCACCGCCGGGGTTAACAAATCACCAGTTGAACTAGCAAAGGAAATCATCGACGCAATTTTCATCAGTGTTAGAAGTAAGAGCTCTTTTTTTTCTGCTACTTTGTAATGAAATTTACCTTCATAACTCTTCATGCACTTTCTTTAAACACCTTTCTTCTTTCTTCAATGAAGATGTACGAAGTTCCTACGTCTTTTCTTCACACTCTTTCATTGCTGCAATCACAATCAATTCGTAACAGGCCCATCTTGAATGTATAAAGGGTGAAAGTTTCTAAAGAAACTGTGGTGGTGCGTCGGTGGGGGTAGCAAGGTAATTTGGTTATATCAACGTCAGAGCGAATGACGAAGGGCTAACGCTCGAAACGTCAGCTTTATAACACGTTACGGTGGCCAATTTACATTTTCAACTTAGTTGATATAACCAAATTACCATCTTGAATGTGTCTTGTACTTGTATTTAGTAATCCACAGACTAGCCTTACAAAACAGGCATTCATTTATGGAGACACGTCAGGGACTCACACCAAGTTATTCAGATCGCTGATTTTACTCTTCAAAGACCCGTGTGGTTATCGTTCGGTATCGAAAATACAGTTCACTATTTATGTAGAGGTTCGATATGAGCCAGAATGTTTGACTGAGACCTAATAACCAAGTGATCACAGAAAATCGTTTATTATTCAGCTGCTAAACTTTTTTTTATCATCCTACCTAATGCATTATTAGTTCCTCAGACTTCAGGTTTACAGGGTGAAAACTAAAGTCATAACAATAAAGGACTATTTCTGTCAATTTTAAGCTGCCGGATTTTCTCAGTGGGGAGAATGGACCGCATGCACTAAATCGTGTCGCTCGGGTGGCGTGGCAGGGACTCAGAACCGCATGCGCGTTTGTGTCAAGTCAAGGCTGGGATGTATTGGTTCCGTATTGGAAACTAGAGAATGCAACAAGGACGACTGCCTCGGTAAGTAACCTCACTTTCAAAACGAGGCTACGAAGTCACGGGAATAAAGTGAAACTGTGTGGACAACTCAAATACCTGCAGTCTCACTGCGGTAATGAAGTATAACACATTTAATAACTGGTCCCTTGGGAAACAGATAATTTAGTTTTCCATCAAATCTCCATGTTTCCAAATGGAGGGAAACTTTAAGATTCAAGCGAAAACAAAACAAATTGTTTGCCAGGTGACCAGCAGGTAATTTTTTTTGATGAAATTTCGATAATGCAAGGTCAAAGTACCCAAAGGTGAGGTGGGAGTGGTTGACAACCGCTGCGTTTTTAAACCCGTTTTTGTCTTAAGTCATCCAGACACCTAACATGTTACCAACATTTTGACAGGTTGCGGAGAAAGAGGTCCTTTCGAAGATCAAAACTATCAGGCCACATCCGAAGTCCAGCCAGCATCGTGGGCTCGACTGAATTCTTCTAATCCCGGCGCATCCCTGAGAGCCTGGTGTGCGGAACGAGATGGTACTGAGAGTGGCGCGCAATATGTCCAGATTGATTTAGGTACAAGATGTGATATTATTGGTGATTTGTTGCTATTGTAAAGGAATTAATTGGTAACGCATTTCGTATTTCTTGATCATTACAGGAGAAATTGTTGATGTTTACGGTATATTCACTAAAGGCCAGGAGCTTGCAGGTCAGGAACGCTGGGTGACCAGTTTCTTTATCTCTATCAGTTTGGATGGCTTTAGATACAATGCCTTTCAGGAAGGAGGACAACGAAAGGTGTGCTCAGTAAATTTAGAGGATAAAGCTCGTAACCTAAAATTAGCTAAAATTAGCTCTTGTTTCAATGGCAACACATAAGAGGTTCATTAATAAACTCTTAAGTTGTATCCACGTTGCATAGCATAATAAACAGTAGCCCGTAAAAGAAGTGCTGAAGAGTAGTGCTTCTGATTTAAGTTATCACACACAAGAGCTTCATGTACAAACCTAAAAGTTAGAATCACCTTGCACAGCATCATAAACAGTACCACATGAAAGTACTGCTCAATAGCTTTCATTTGAATGGTCACACACTACTGGTCTCGTCCACACACTTAAAAGTTAGAATCACCTTGTACAGCATAATAAACAGCACCACAAAAGGAAATTGCTCAATAGATTTAAATTCTGTGGTCGCACACTACCGTTTTACCCAAGATACCTCTAGAACCAACTTTTTATAACATTAGAAATATCACAACACAATGCATTATTATACATAATTTAAATTCCTTATGTTTTTTTAGGACTTTGATGCTAACCAAGATCCAACATCCGTCGCTTTCAACAATGTAAGCGTTACAGCCAGGTTCATTCGATTCCATCCTATCAATTTTACGGAACAACCCTGTATGCAAGCTTCAGTCGCTGGGTGCACAAAAACCAGTAAGTTGTATCATTGTTAATATCATAAGATATTTTAAACCTTCTGTGGAAGGTGGCGACTAGAGATCTTATGTCATATCAAATAACATCGGTTTGATAATTCTCTGGAATAAGGACTTGGATCTTCCGGGTGGTCGTGCAAGCTATGTTGTGTAACATTAAGTGCCTTTTTGAGAAAACCACGTTATTCAAGTAGTTTAGCAGTAACAGGCTATAACTCGTGCAAGCAGAACGACTGGAGGCTAAATTTAACCTCGAAGATTTCACAAGATTTACCAAAAATATCTAGTTTAGTAAGGTCTGCAATACAGGCGTATTTTGGTCAGCGAGAGCATTTTGTTCAAGCAGGCGCCATCTTGGATTCAAAAGAGGCTCCGGGAGAGAGGGGGAGGAAAAACCAACATGAAGGCGAATACAAATACCTACTTTAACACGATTCTCTCAATGTCTTTGTTGCAGCTGGGCCCACGGAAGGTGCATTTTTCAACCCAGGAGACAAGACAGAAATAGGAATTTGTAAGTGCATTGAAATTTGCGATGACTGACGTCATTTTCTGATTTCATATCAATGATATATCTCTTTTGCTGTTTTCACAGTGATCGCTTTGTGGATATTGGCTGGAATCTTGTCTTTCCTCCTTCTCATGGCCTGTTGTTACTATTGTTGCTGGCATGTTTGTTGCGGCAGGTAGAGAAATAATCTTAATTTTTAATGGCAAGCACGACCAAAAGAAGCTAATTTCTGATTTTCTCTTTTGAGATTTCGCTTATAATTATTTAGCTGAAACACAACTTTAGCTATACAAGCCCTTCGTGAAGCGTAGCTCAATATTGTTCCTTGTTGAGCCAATTTGCCCAACCAACGCTACAAGAATCAACCGAATTCAAAGTTCTTTGTTGGCTGTAGAAGTAACCCTAATGTAGTTTAAGGAACTCAGTCACGGCATTCTTGTCATTTTGGAGAAATTATTATCTTTAAAATGAAGAAAACCTGAAAAACTACTTTACTAACATATAACAAAAAAATGAGATAATAATAAAGCATTAAGGAACAATGATAGATCAGGATGGAGAAGATTCACACGGATTACAAGCTAAACTTTTTCAAGATGAGCAAACCGTGACTTAGCAAGAGTATGTGAATTGCATCGGAAATCATGGATCATACGTCACGCACATCAAAGGAACTGGTGAATCCACTTTGGGTAATGTTTCTTCGGTTCCCATGATCGGCATCTTAATTTTTCCGGGATTGAGCGCTTATGAGATGCATGCTCGTTATGATAAGCATAACAAAGTGTTATTTTGGCTTTACGAATGAGGAATTTTTGCGATGCTTATCATCTAAAATTGTGTCTTATCAGCGTTCAACTCTACACATATCTGTGATCCGAATGATCTAGAATCATTTTGTTTTGGTCTGGACCATTCCATAGAAATGCACTGTAAATGTTCCTACTGATAACCTATGTTAACCTTTTCATCCCAATGCACAAGTTAACAATCCACAAACAAATCCATTATAGGACGCATTTGATTGGATTCATTTTTACCCTTTCAAAACTTCAGTTTTTTTGCTTTCATATTTGTTAGAGGAAAGAAGAGAAAAGGTCTGACTGCCTACAGACATACATGGATTGATGACACGGACGGGTATCTTATTGAAGATCTTGACAAAAGGTGGAGATTACCAGCAGTAGATATAGTGTCCAGTGTACAAGCTGTTCCTGAAGACGAAATACAAGAGGTCACCGTAGAAATGGGCAATGAGAACCCTAAGCCGTCAGGTATGTAAATTAAAGAGCAGCTGAATTAAAGGAGCTATCTTACATGAGAGGGATCTTGAAATAGTTGCTTAACGTTTTTAAGTTCACTGTTACCATAATGAATCTGCGGCAACATTTTAATATTACTTACTTAATTATTTGCCACTCTATTTTCAGGAGTCATCCAATTCGGCATTGAAACAGAGGAATCACAAGGCAACAATGTAACCGCTGACACAGTGCACTCGGAAACTCCGCAATACTCAGAAGAGGTCGGTCCCGTGAAAAAAGGCGCAAGCATGATGACTATGAGTCCCGGTGACACAGGGTACAGATCTGCAGAGAGACGGAAACGGATCAAGAGCGAAACCGCTGCATCTGTGCCAGCTGCTGGGGCGGATTCTGGAGCGCGGTACGTTAATTCAAGAAGGAACAGCTCTGGTTTTAGTAATGAAGCCTTTGACAGGTGCGTTAACAAATTAAATCTACGTTTGAAGGACCAATGTGTGAAGCACTTTGGTCCTTTTTAAGCATTTTTCCATGAGGGTCCTGAAGGGGTAAAATGGGAACTGGGATTTGGGCAAATTTTCACTGGGAAAGTGGGTTTGGGTCACTGTGATTGGGATTTGGTCACTGGGAATGGGAATCACAGACAGAAAAACAATAGAACTGGGACTGGGATTTTTAAAATTTGGAAAAACAATAGGCTGGGGAATGGGATTTGGGCAATATTTGGGCTTGGAAAATGCGATTTATACCCCCCCTTCAGGACCCTCTTTCCATAAACACTGCACACCATGTGATAGCGATCGCTCGTGTTTGATTATTTCACTTGTTATTTTGTTGAAGATTGATGCTTTACTCGTTATCATTTCCATTAGTATAATTTCTTTTGGGAAAATGAAGCAAAAAGAAAGAAGTAAAAACAAAATGTAGGGTAGTTAACTCGCGCAAACTTCATTCTTCAGATCACAAGAATTGAAACGTTCCCAAAGCGCTGACGAGATGGCAACCATTGATTATGGCATGTTTGAAGAACGCCCTGGGTCGGCTCAAAATGCTGTACGCGGGGAACTGGGTCGGGACGGATATATGAGGATGAAGCAAACAAGCAGGGAACGTTTAGATGGGGCAAAAGGGGGATTTCCAATGGGAACAGCAGACGTTGCTATTGGAGGAATCGACCCACCAAATGCCCTTCGGGGATCAAGCCAACTTTACGGATTGAGGGAACAGGAAATTACTTTTATGACGGACAATGGGGTATGCCGTAGGGAACAGTGGACTGCCGTGGGGGAAGAAGGACCAGTTCAGTTGAGAGAGGAAGGTTTTAGAGAAATCCACGTGGAAGAGGAATCGCCATACTCCGAAATACGCTTCGATGGCGAGGTTAGTAATACTTGTAAATGATAAAGCCATTTTGAGGTCGAGTGAAAACGATGCTTATTTTACCATTAAGGGATGTTTAGGATCATCTTTGCGTCACGTTTTGTCACTGTTCTTGTGGAAAGCGTCGAAACAGTTACGTCGCATTGTGAGCATAAAAGATAAAAACCCGCATTCGTACAGTCACGTTTTGTTGGAAAATTGATAAATTTTTATTTCTCTGGATTATAATTTCACTAATAATTGTTATATTTTTGTTGATTTTAGGGGAATGTACTCAGCTACAAGCCTTGAGGATCTGACATCAACAGAAATAACAACTCATCTTCACAACTGCAATCCGCGCATTTAGCTAATTTGCTGAAATGAACTTTTTAGTTTTATTTTCCATGTATTTTGATGGAGTTCTCCACTCAATCTCAAAAGACGTCAAAGCTGATAGCTTTATTGTTTTGCGGTGGGGAAACAATCAACTTATTTTACATGGGGTGTTATTAATCATAGATATCATAGGAAGTCGCACGTGAATAGGTCTTAGTAAACAGGCTTTATTTTCAACAAAGTAAAAGAAAAGAAATATTTAGAAATGCTAGTAGTGGAACCCAAGTGATCCACCTGTGATAAATCAGTGCTATAGTCATGAAGGTTAATATACAGAGTTAGTCGAACACACTCCATTCTGGACATTATGTACATTGTGTAAAATACTACGAAGTGTCCACATTGGTTACTGCCTCTGACGTGGGAGGTTCTTTGCAATAACATAAAAGGGCAAACGAGAGAGAATCTCAAAGCAACCATTTTTTTTAATCTGGTGATGTGGAGGACCTGGGTTCGAGGTTCAGAATGACAAGCGAGCTCTTAGCAGCAAGCGAAAGATAAATAAATAATTATAGCTTTATTTTAGTTTCGAACTGTTTGATTTTGTTGATAGTCGATGCTTCATTAATTATTTGAACATCTTATAATATATTGGC
>OMLO01000250.1_pt1:30000-31785 | contig 31785 bp, 19 predicted proteins | sample 1674811 | NCBI WGS metagenome assembly OMLO01 (sample SAMN06265003, study PRJEB25207) | coral metagenome | isolation source: Coral host | place: Mexico:La Bocana,Puerto Morelos, Mexico | collected 2008-11-13
ATCGCAGAGGTGATGAGTTCGAATCCCTTTCAGGCCTGAATTATTAACGAGATATGTTAAAAAAATAAACATGAGAGGCAGAAAAGCCATTCAGTACGCTGATATTGTTCACATATCTTCTTCATCTGTCCTCTCAGTAATATACAGATTTACAAACGACTTATCTGCGACGTAAACGAAACGGACAAACACACTTCTAACGGCCGACTTAATTTAACTAACAATACATTGACCTCAAACCGACCAATTACGGATCGAAACCGACCAACGACTGATGACAAACTAGCGTTACACGAGTCTTTCCTCCAAATACATAATAGCTACATTCAACAAACCAGACTCATAAAATCATCGACTGAAAAACACTGTTTACTTCACTCTGAAGATGACCTCCTCTTCGGTTGTCGAAATGTCAGTCAACAACAACGGTTCATTTCAGAACTACACTCACCCGGACGATCACACTATATGAACTTAATAAACTCAACTATTATCTATAACACGAATTGTGACTCTACATTCTCATTTCTCATCACTACTGATAGACTAATCTGAAACTACTGGTGCTATATAATTCAATCTGTATTCATTCCCAAGTTTTGAGATGAACATAATTACTAGGGATACCCGAGTCATAAAATGCGAGAGTTTTGGTCGCCAAAAGGGGGTCATGGTCCCAGGCGTTCCTTGCGTGGAACGCGCCAGCTGGAGGTGAAAGTGCGACAGCTGTGTTATCATGTACTCGCCATTTGTAAACAACATAATTTCCAAAAGTCTGTGCTTTGTGAACACCGTATTGCGAAAACTGATATCTTATTAGCCTGCGGTCAGGCGTTTTGTTTTTTGGAAAGAAGAAGGGAATTAGGGTGAAGGGGACAACCCAGTTTTGACTGCTGCACGTACTGCTGACGCATGCAGTCGCCCTAGCTAGGTCAAAACACACGACTTTGATTGGATACTGACAATAATTTAACCTATAAGGAGCAGAAGTAGATGCTAGAAATTCACATTCAATCTTAAAAGTCTATGAACGTAAATGTTGATTGCTTAGCGCAGCTGTAAACATGTTTTCTACAAAGCTGATTCCATTTCTACTAACTGCTCTTCGGTGCGTTAAGGGAGACTGTTTTACACGAAGCTGTCAAAAGATTTCCTTCGACGGGTACCGAGATGCCATACAAGGTTTAGAGTTTGTTGACCATGTATTTCACAATTCTGTGACAGTAAACCCAGCTCAGTGCTACATGTGGTGCATACAGGACTGTCGATGTTTGTCTCTGAACTACAAGGAAAACAACGACCAAAAATACTGCGAGTTGAACGAAGGAAATCACTTGACCAACGAAAGCTCTCTTAAGAATTCTTCCGGAACAAAGTATTACTCACTACGAAGAAAATACGAAGCAAAGGTAAAGAATTCTTCTTTAGAACTCACTTGTGTTGAACCATACATCTGTCGCCGCTGATATTTTGAAATATCACAGTTTATTTTTATAACAATGTATACATTTTATACTCGGGCTGGAAAAAAAAAGAAAACAGGAAAGAATTAACATGCTAAATTTTAGTGGTAAAAAATGAATTCAGACTGAAAATCATTTTGTGATTTATTTTATTTTAGTTTTATTAACACGCAAAAATTGTTTAAAAAAACTCAGCCCTTAGAACATTCTTAACAAAGACTTAAAATTTCGCGAATTTAACCTACCATATTATTAAAGAAAGAGGATGTAGACCCTGAGAAAGAGGTTGGTTGTATAACCGAAAACAGTTAAAGCCACTTCA
>OMLO01000251.1_pt1 | contig 31781 bp, 16 predicted proteins | sample 1674811 | NCBI WGS metagenome assembly OMLO01 (sample SAMN06265003, study PRJEB25207) | coral metagenome | isolation source: Coral host | place: Mexico:La Bocana,Puerto Morelos, Mexico | collected 2008-11-13
GCGTTTGTGTCATGTTGGTCTCCTTTTATGATCACTCGAACATTAATTCATTTTCACATGGCTTCTCCTGGACTTGTCTGGAGAGCGTGCCAACTTTTAATTTTTCTCAATGCCGCACTGGATCCTTTGTTATATGGCTTTTTCGGTGGAAATCTGAAGTCTTCATTGCGAAGAATTCTCCTCCACAAGAACTTCATTTTATGTCATCACCGACGTGTCGTCACAGTTCAGACCAGCTCGTTTGGGTAAACAACCTCGTTCCCAGCCTCTCTGTCCACTGCCTTCTTTTCTCGTTGGGAGGAAGTTTCCTGGTTGTGACTGGTCAAGTGACCATCCGTGACACAAACTTTTCCACCGGGGAAAAGAATTGTTTGTCGATGAAGCGGTCGTCGCTATATTAAACCACACACAGGCAGATACACCTTTAAAATTCTTCAGATGTATCCAGCATACCGCTGAAGTATCACTCTGATTTCAATTCGAGCCAGTCCGCGAGTTTTCGCAGTTTCACGTTGCCTGAATTAACCTGACGGCGCATTTTTCACTATATAAAATGATGTTTTATTGACCATTTTGCAAAGTTAAATTCTTGACTATGCAAGGAACCGCGTTTAAACACCTGCCGCAACATAAACTTACATAAACCTGATAGCAGATGAAATATAAACGCGGGCTTCGGTCAACAAACCTGTGAATCGTTTTGCATTGCTGTAAATCAAATTGACGTCAGCTCGGCTAATTGGCCGTGTGACAGAAATACTTTTTAACATCCAAAAAACCGCACTAAGAAAAAAATAAATTACCAAAGATTCAAGAGACTTATTCACTGTTTTCACTTTGATTCGGTACGTGACGTTTAATAAGTACTAACCGTCTAAACTTCCGTGCTCCATTCGGCTGCCGAATTTCTTTGTGAACAACAGCCTTTCAAATTTTGGAGACGGCAGAAATAATGTAGCATTTTTCATCGGCAAAATTCGATTTTGAGCTCGAATTTCGAACTTTCATGCCACCCAGATTTAGAGTTGGTCACGCGACCAGCTGCAAACAGGGTTTTTCTCCCAATCATCGACAAAGGGAGGCAGTGGAGAGAGAGCCTGGGAATGAGGTTGTTGGATAAACTTTATTCGGTGAATCGAATGGAGTGACCGTCTGACAGGAACTACACTTCATGAATGCTCTCATAGGATTATTAATTGCAAAGTTAACCTTGATCAATTGTCTTCCATAAGGAATGTCTGAACTCTATGCAGCCAGTGCTGAATCAGGTTAAAGTCAGCTACTCATAAAAGGTTCCAGAAAACGAGATGAGATGAAGCCACAACAAAAAAAAAAAAAAAAAAAAAAAAAAAAAAAAAAAAAAAAAAAAAACAAAAAAAAAAAAAAAAAAAAAAAAAAAAAAAAAAACGGCGATAACGTACCACTGACTCCTCTCAAAGACACTCTTAATTACAATGGACACCAATAACGCCACACTAAAGCAGGATTTCCATATAGACGGAAGTCCCGTTTTCCCGAGGCGGCACTGTTTGCAGTTATCGCAAAAGCGATCGCGGTTTACTTTCATTAGGATAAAAAATCCTTAAAATTTCCAAAGTCAACAAGCAGACTCAATACGGGTTCAGAGCAGGTGTCAAAAGTGAAAGAAAACCTTATAAATAATTCTGATGAGTTCTCCTTTAATTAACTAAATAGATGTTTTTGGAAAAAAATACTAATTTAAGTACGAGCTGACCAATACAAGAAACTATACAGCAAGACATTTTGTAACTGATTAGGTTATGAGTATTCACATGTGTACCCCTTGAGAGAAATCTTTTCAAAATAACACACCAGGTAAAATGAAAACTCACACTAACCGAAGTCTGGCGTAGGTCCCATAGGTTTAATCACCATGCTAGTAAAAGGTCATCCCATTTTGAGCAATCTAGCTAAGCGACCTATATTAATTTTTTTTCTAATACCAAAGAGTCGTTGCTAGCGCTAATGAACACCTAAAGTTCTGCCTTCACCTATTAACGATAATTCGATACGATTTATTGCAAGCTAGCATTTGCATTTCATACAGTTAAAAGCAAATACTAACGGGATATCAGGGTAATTAAGGAAAACAGAAAAGCCGTTAACAGGACAAACCTACAGGCTTGTTTTTAGAATTACTTTCTTTTACCGGCTCTCATTCTTCTTAACCAATAGCTAACGCTAAAGTTCAATTACTCTCAAATTTTGTCCATTGAAAGAAAAGCCCTGCAATATTACAAAAGGAAAATTATTTGTTGAAAACGAGAAAGAACAGAAGCAGCTTCAGTAAATATTCTTCAAATATCAGGAGCCATTTAAAGATTTGAAAACTTGAGAAGCAACTCCGCCATCGATATGAAATAGTACTGAAGGACTGAAGTTTTGGGCCAAATGTAAAAAGTATGATTGCAACATTACAACAAGGGGAAAAATATTTGTGGAAAATTGAAACGAACAGAAGCGGCGTCAAAATAACGGGAGGCAATTTGAAACCACTCGAGAAGCAAGTCAGCCGTCGACAAGAAATGGTACTGAAAAACTGAATTTTTACGCCAAATGTAAAACAATATGAACATTTACAGACCAACTTTAAGTTAAACTCGAATTTTCAAGGTTGTCGGAATGGCTAAATATCTCCATAAAAATGGCATGTGCCATTCTCCGAATTAACCAAGAGAAAATTAACATACATAGAATTTATAATAGATTATGTATGCACGGTTAAAGATGGCAGTCAGTGACAGTTCTTCCCCAATAATGCTAGTTTTCTTCTGTGCACTTTATACCACTGTTTTCATCTTGTCAACCGTTGGTAATACATGGGTCATGGCAAACTGTTTCAAGACACTGAAGCAAAGACATTCCCCATTTAAATGTTTGGTTGCAAATTTAGCGTCTGCGGACCTTTTATTTACTCTTCTTTCACTTCGAAACGCCATTAGCTATTTTTGGCGTTGGGTGGGAGGTGACATCACTTGTAAAGTTCAAGGATTCTTTATCGAAGCTACGTATACAACTTCGATCACTACACTTGCAGTAATAAGCTATCAAAGACTGAAGGCTATTACGGATCCTTTCAACTCAAGGATTAGGGCATGGCCAAGCAGAGACTACTATAAACCATTTATCATCTGGGGTCTTTGCTTAGCAGTCTGTTCACCTCTACTGCACATTTACAACGTCGAAACGCACGAAAACGGCGACATAGTTTGTGGTAATTCAACATGGGGAACAACTGGTCGACAAATTTACTACAGTCTGCATGCAATGTTCTTCTTTGTCATACCCTTGCTTTATATGATTTTTACACAACGTCAAATTCGGCGTGCCCTGCGTTCCAGAGTTAAAGATATGCCAATGAGAAGCTCGTTTATTACGAAACATGATCGACGACACAAGAAGGTTGCGAGGACACTGGCCGCTTTAACCATAGCGTTTGTGTTATGCTGGTCTCCGTTTATGATCACACGAACTCTGATTTATTTTCAAATGGCTTCTTTTAATTTCGTCTGGACATCTTCTCAGCTCTTGATTTGTCTCAATGCCGCGTTAGATCCCATATTGTACGGGATTTTACGGTAAAAATCTTAAGTCTTCATTGCGAGGAATTCTGTTCAGAATATGTGACCAGGGTCGATGGCACTTCAACTATGAAAAAGAAAAAACTGACTATAAAACCGACCAGCTTGTTTGGTAGAGTACCTGGATTCAAAATAAGATTAACCTGATTAATATCAGTCAAGTCGTGAAAACACACGAACGTATCTTGATGCAATGCATCCAAGTAAACTTTCGTGCGAAAATATCGCTCGTCCGAAGATATCGCAACGTCTCGATTAGTAGCCTCTAGGTCCTCCGATTATGGGTGCAACGCGCTGAACACCGCAAGGCTTGAGGCGATATTTTGCGTCCGTAAATCGCTGATGAAGGACATCGGATTAAACTGAGAACAGAAAGATTGCTGGCACTCGAATGTTGCTAACTAACACAGTTCAGATTATGAACGATGATGCTACACACGCGAAAATGTTACAAAATTATTATTCTGACTTTTATTTATTAGATAGAAGAGATTTTACAGAACTTGAATGTGTTTCAGTTTGGTGGTTGACATTTTATGCCGCTGGCAACAACAAACTTGCGAAACAGAGGCAATTTACCTGTCAAAGCATCCTTATTTGGAAACTTACCAAAAGGTAAAACGTATGGTTTAATTTGTTTGTAAATGCTAGCGAAACGAGATTGAAAAAGGTTGCATCAGATGAAGAAAAAGCGGTTACCCAGCAGGAAAAAAGACACTTTCTGCATGTAATTAACGTAAATTTGATATTTTTTTTTGTTCAGTCACTTGACAGTTACTCCTCGTCTGTTTCAGTCCACCTGCAGGGTAAATATGTATCCTTAAAAAACGCCCTTTTAAGGATTCTTCTAGCTGAGCTTAATTTATTTGAGTTGCAAAATAACGTTAGGCCATCATTTATGTGAAGTCAGTTATCACTGATGTTTAAATGATTTCATAAGCGTGGGGCTTTATATGTATGCAACATAATCTTTTCATTAACACGTATAGATAGATGCTGGAGACTGCTGAGGATGTGCATACTATGTTGTTTTCTATATATCTGTTTAGAAATGGACTCTCAGTACTAAATAGATCTGAAAGAAGAGGTATAAAAGGAGAAACAGCATGAAAACACAGTTAAGTAGAGAGATATTAGATTATTTCCCAGAGAAATATGTATAAGACCAATCTATCTGCCTAATCGACACACTGCTCAATGCACTATTAAACTGTCCACAGAAGGCTCTATTTTCCTTTTCATGGAAATGAATTAAGCTTTTCTCGCCAAATATTAAGGACAGCTTTAGTTCAGGTAGTTTTAGATAGTTGGACTAAAAATCTAAATGTTAATACAGCTGTTACCAAAATAAAGTAATATTCAAGTTGCCAAATTTAGCATATTCTTCTTTGAACCTTCTAAGATAGAATAAAATAACAGGGAAGTTAATAACTTCTGTGATAGTAATTGCATAATTTCCGTCCGAATGAAATTGCTGATAAGTAAATTTCTCTCAAATATTTGTATCAAATGGTCAAATTGGTTAAACTGAAGACCTATTTGAAAGGAGACAGGACTATTTTGAAATAAGTGATTCGCGTACGCCGGCCACTCAAGGATAAATGACCACAAATCCATGCTTATCTTTCAAGAATCACTGGAACACATTTTATTTAGGAAACAAAGCGTTTATGAATAATTTAAATTGTAATTATGATGCATTTTTTTAATTTGTGCGTTCAGCCGCACAATCTCGCCTTTTACAACTGGACTTGTCGGTGGTATAAGAACTTTGAGCTCATGGTAATAGAAATCAATTGATATGTGAATTCAGCAACTTTACGTTGTCCCTGATCTATGCACGCAAGACAGGCATCAAATTGTTCATCTTCTACGTCTATTTCTTATTGTAAAAGGAGGATCCTTCCGCAGTTTTTCGTCATCTCTGTGAACTTGCGACAAAACCACAAACAAACTTGATTAATATTCGACGCACACAATACTTTTGAGAACGTTGTCATGCACACGGTTTTGAGTGCCCAAACATAATAAGATGAGAATACACGATCATGGTAAACGAAAATACCATAACCATTTTTTCGATATGCGACAACCGATAAAGATACTATAAGATAATGGAAACAAAGTTACGGTAGTGTCCATTTGTCACTTTCGGTAATGACTGATGTCTACTGTTCACGGAGCGTCTCTTGTTTCGAGGATCGTGGAAAGCGCGAGGAAAAGAGTAATTTAATTTAATTAAATTAATTTAATGTAATTTAATTTCAATAGCCCATTCGGCTTCGCCTCATGGGCTATTGACCCGTAGCCGTACCCGGCTGCGGGTCTAATTGTTAATTAGTACTAACAACTGGATGCGTTTTCATTGTTTATGTTGCTTAGCTTTTTTTGTTGGTATATTGATGAATCCTAATCGGGCTAGCTTTTTCAGGGTTCATGACTAATTGTTTTAGTATCACCCAACTAGTCGGACAGAAAAAGCAATAATAAAGTTAGCAAATACAAGTTGAAGAAAGATTTATTTGGGAATAAAACGAAAGAATTTCGCTACTTGATGACTGATGCTAATAGTCCTCTAGTAGCATAGCCAATCAAAATGCAGCATTTGCATTAGTCCACTAGTTGGGTGATACTAATCATGAAAAGTTCAAAGAGAAGCCATGTACTGTAACATTCACAATCAGCAAAACTTGATTAAAATTAGAAAATCACTTCAGCGTCTCTAGAAATTAGCCATTCAGCGAGCTGCATTGACCATCTATAAATGCGAAAGGCTTAATTAAACTGTGTAAAAATAATACAATAAAATAGAATTTTTTGTCTCACATTTTACGTTTAAAGACTATTTTCAGATTTCGCATTTTTTTTCGATTTTATGCAATTCTGAGTTACCCCAGCTAGCTGTGCCTCTGTTTCAAAACGAGTCCTCGTACAAAACCTTTCACATGAAAATGAGAACGATTTGCATGAAAATGAACCTGTAGGCGAAACTCGCTTTGAAATATATGGTTTCGCGCGAAGGCTCGTTCTGACACAGACGGAGGCAAAACTCGGAAATGGCCTATTAACTTTAATGTGGATTTTATTATTTAGTTTCACTTTTACATAGCCACCTAGTTTTGGAGTTTGATTTGTTTTCTTTATCATTTTGCTAGCTTTGGGTTTGAATTCTGCATGATTCCGGTCTCCCCGCCCCTCCCCCCCCCCCGTTTTCGAAGACGTCACAAGGTGATACGCAGCAAAATTTCAAGACTGAGAGAACCATCCCCCAGGGAGGAAATTAAGGGAAAAAGAAAACAAAGAGAATCTAAATGATGATGTGTCTCCGGGTAGCATGGTGGCGCGGAGCTCAGGCAAGTTTACCCTACATGGCCCGGTGGCTAGAATTGAAATTAGGAGAAATAGGTTTTGTGTGATTTATGTAAAATAGAAAATTGATATAATAGCTGGAAAGCTAATTTGCGACTGGATTACCTCAGTCGATTAATTTCACCCGGTCAGACTCGTGAGTGCTGCGACATCCCTTCTCGTCATTTTCAAATTAAAATACATAAATTGCTCAGAACACACTGCGTTTAATATTATCATCTCTCATCGTCATCGTCTCCACTGGGCCTGGCCCTGATTATTATTATTATTTTTTTTTATTTAACAATTATTCACCGAAGTGGAGGTAAATAGTGGTGGATATTTACCGAGCCGCGAAGAGGCTTATCCATCACTTTCACCAACTAATTGTTTTAGTATATACCACACAAGCTGCATAACTAGCCGACCAAAGAGTAACTTTACTTATTTGAAACGGGAAGCCATTTTGTTTTTCTTCGGCTGCTTGGAGGTGAATAGTACTTGGCTAATCACCTCTGAGCTAGCCAATCACCGCACGCACTTGTGTGGTATATACTAAAATTATTTATGCCTTTTCTTGCTTACAAATTATTAGCACAACCCCAAATTGCTGCCTTGCCTGAGCTATGTTTACTGGGCAAAAATACCACGTACAAAGATTGGGGTAAATGGCTATGAGCAAAATCCCATTGCCGCATTCATCTGAAATTATTTTTCAATCAAATCCTTAAAACAAAGTTTGGCTCAGTAAAGGCGAGGGCTTAATCGTTATTACAATTATATCATTAAAATTTTACTAGGAGGAAATCGAAAACTTTGATCTTAAATCGCACCATTTTTTAATTGACCCTCACGTAGCGGTGAACTATAACATTCTGGAATGATCCATTTTTCATGAAATATTCTTATTTTGAAGTATTGTAATAATGCTCATATGCTCATTTCTATATAGAAGTTTGTGAAATTTCAAGGTGTATATTAATTTATAACAGCGTGAGTTTTGTCATGCAGTAGAAAAGCTCTGAAAATGTAATGAAGCTTAGTGCTGTAAACCGAGAAGAAATTAAATAAACGCGAATTTGTTGCGGTTTCCGACTATGCTGAGTTGTGTCTGGAAACAACCCTGCTCAACTCGAAGCTCGCAACAATGATCACGATTATGTCGTTTCCACAAGGGAACGGCCAAACAAAACCCTTGTTGTCCCACTGAAACTCACCATTTTGAAATAGACCCCTCACGAAATTCTAAATTAGTCATAAACATTGGCTTTATGATTATCATTATGTGATTTACTTTCTCACTAGGAAAAAAACATTTAAAAGCCCAAACGTAATCATTATAAGAACGTGATCCATCATTTTCTCACGATTATTGTGTACACAGGCATTGTTGTTTCGAACTCAATCAACGGCGCTCATAATTAAGTAGTTTCTAGACGTTTTCACTGAGGCATAAGGCGACATATTGCAATCGAGTTATGTTCAAGGTTACATTCATGTTTACGATGCTTTTGCAGTTAGTGAAGTCCACACCGAAATTAAATATAATCACTTTTAACTCGAAGAGATTCTCTTTAGTTAAATTGCGAGTAGCGGTCTCTGAGTTTTATCAATGCAAGCTTCACGGAGAACAAATTATCTTTATTTTTGTTGTTTACAATTAATTCTCAAGTTTGTAAACACATATGGGACAGCACCTGCCTCCAAATAAACACTCAGCCGCTCTTGTCGCGAAAATAGAATTTGTGTCATAAAACGGAAAATACATTTTCTCATTAAGTTTATGAAACAATGAAAATCTTATTTCTCTGCAGTTCAAGTCGTTGAGATTATTGAAGCAGCATACAGATTTTCATTAGGCCAAGACAAAAGGCCAGTCATAGAATATATAGTCAGGTTTCGTCACTGGTATAATTGATTTTCTGAAAATTTAATTTCAACTTTACTCTACCGTGGTGATGTCTTTTATGACTTTTATGTTTTTAAACATTTTATTTCTTTAAAAAATTAAAGGCTTCTATATTACAGGTCAAACCACGAGTTCCAACCACTCCGGGATGATTTTGAAATGAACTCTAAACTCTGAAATCTTGATTTATTTCCTTATCTCATTTTATCATTTTACCCACAGATTTCAGAAAAGTGGTTCATTGGAGAAACATGTGATTGCAATCGTTCGTTCAACGCAAATACGATTAAGTTGTTGACGAATTAATCTGAAAAAGAAGGAGATGAAGGCAATGCAAGCTGAAGGTAAAAAACACACAAGATCCTTGAGATCCTTGAAATACGGAAACGATTGTGAAGAGCTCAAGGATAAACTGAACATCTTGGTCACAAGATTTGAAAACAAAGAAAAAGAACGAATTTCATTTCTACAATAAACAGAAGAGTTCTATAATTATTTGCACGAAAAGATAAAGTTAGCGCGATCTAGTAGCATTGCCGGTGCGTATGGGAGGCGCGCGTGCAAAGAAACACTTTGAATTTAAATTGCGAGCTCGTTTATTACGAGGTTTTGAGAGTTTCCAGTGAGGAGTTGTTGTGCTTTTAGTAGAGGTTTGTGCCACTTAGAGTCAAACGTTATCGATTTGGTAGTGCTTGTGCCAATTATCGCTTCGTTTTCCGCTCACGAACAAAAAAAGCAAGAAGGGCGAAAAATAAAGAACATACGAAGTAAACTGAGACGTCAGCAAAATGGCGGTCTAAACAATGCGTCTAAAGACGAAATTGTATCACACACTGCCGTTTCTCACTGAGATGTTACTCGCTATTGGTACAAAACTAAAACACAAAAAATAAAAAAAAAGAATAGAAATTCAGCACAACCAAAGCATAATTACAAACCGATTAGTCACCAGCTTTTCGTGCGATCGTTAGAAAGCTCAGTTTGCTTTCGAGGTAAAAAAAAAGTCTTTTTAATCAATTTGCAGCTGACAACAAATTCAAGTAAACAATGACCGAAACTGCAATTAGTGGAAAATAACGAGGTATCTTGTTGAATGAAAATTCGCAAAGTGATTAACGATTCCCCTTCTTTCTTTTCTTGGTTTCCTCTTTACTCAAATCCGTATTCGAGCCTGATTTTCTACAGAAGTGCAAAATTTCTCACCAGTTTTCTCATCTTGTTGCAGGGATTAACAAAGAGAAAGACTCCAAAGCTGGAATATAAAAACTGTATCGCCGTAATGGACAGTTCGATTCATATCTTAACAAAGGCGTGACACAGAAAACGAATTGCTGAAATGACAAATAGCTCAATGATGGTACAAGGTTTGTGATTTTTGAAGCAAAGTAGGAAACACATCCGAGACAGGGAAAATCAGTAATTCAGCAAATATTATCGACAATGACAGCAAACGACAACATCTCTCCACTCATGCTTTTTATCTTCTACGCATTTTACAGCGCTGTTTTTGTTGTATCGATCGTTGGTAATATATGGGTCTTGGCTACCTGCTACAAGAGCTTCAAGCGAAACCACAGCTTTCCTCTTATGTGGTTAGTCACAAATTTAGCGTCTGCGGATCTCTTGTTTACTTTTTTATCACTTTTCAACGCTGTCAGTATTCTGTGGCGCTGGGTTGGAGGCGACGTCACTTGCAAGCTTCAAGGATTCCTCATCGAAACGAGCTATACAACTTCAATCACCACACTGGTGATAATAAGCTATCAAAGATTGAAGGCGGTTACGGATCCCTTCAGTGTTAGGGTAGGAAGCTGGCCAAACAGGGGATACGTGAAAATCGCTATCATTTGGGTCTCCTGTTTAGCAATCTGCTCACCTTTGGCCCACATTTATCGCATCGAAACGAACGCAGACGGTAGAACTGTTTGTGCCAATACAACATGGGGAACTACTGGCCGGCAAATATACTACAGTTTTCACGCAATATTCTTCTTTGTTCTTCCCTTACTATACATGATTTTTACGCAGGGAAATATTTTTCGAGCCCTTCGTACAAGAGTTTTGCCAATGAGCAACTCAGTTATTGTGACATCAAATAATCGACACAAAAAAGTTGCGAAGACGCTTGTCGCATTAACTATAGCGTTTGCGCTGTGTTGGTCGCCATTTATGATCACAAGGACCCTGCTGTATTTTTACTTGGTCTCCCCCGGAGTTGTCTGGAGAGGGTCTCAACTTTTGATCCTACTTAATACCGCGCTAGATCCGTTACTGTACGGGTTTTATGGTGGAGAATTAAAGTCTATACTGCGAAACGTTTTCAGATGCAACTATTGGAACAGAGCTGAATCACATGCTAATAGTATCATGACGTTCGAGCGATCACAGAAGTCATTAAGACTGAATCGAACACACGCAACTTCTGGAAGATCACAGCGGGAAACAAAAGCCGTATCACAAGAAAATATTAAAAATAGACTATCTTTCTAATGAAACCTTGATATGTGGTCACATTTTCCACTGTTATCATGGAAAAAGACCATCACAACCTTCCCCATGAAAAGTTCACATTTCGCAATAATGGCAAAGGGAATTTCCACACACGTATGTTGTTAATACGTGTAACCAAATACTGTGTTCTACACTAGTCTATCATGCGAGTTAAAGTTGTGAAAAAGTTATGGTTTTGATAGCGGGTGCCGACGTTTAGGTTCTACGGGTAAATACTAAAATATATAAAAAAAATAAATATTTCGGGTTAGTGATTTATTTACCACTTCTGTACATTTAAACTGTTCATGTATTTTCTATTCTCAACCCAAACAACTTGCCATCTAGCTTTAAAATTACTCTAATTTGAATAACAATGACATCAATAATCCCTTTTTACTTTCTTTCAATTCTTAGCATCCTGTCTACAAAACAAATACCAAATCGAAAAAAGATAACCATTCATATTTCATACGACTCCGATATGTGGTGGATGAGGGAGCCAAATAGAATTGACAGGTTTGGAAGGAAACAAATACAAATTAACACATAGGCGTAGAAAACAAAAAGATCTATAGATTTATCGATAAATAAATTTCATTTTGTGACCCATTGATCATATACCCTGAAAAATCAGCTGTTATAGATGGTGTTGATAAGCGAACAGTAATTACTACAGTATGGTGCCCATGATAACAAAGATGATAAACAAAAATCTGTCCAAGGTTTGTGTTAAGTCGTGATAAAACAAACCCGGCAACTGGCGTGTAATAAAGCAAGGAAAAACTCAGTGTTTTCAATAACCATTTATATTTTTACTAAAATACACATTTATTACACCTTTAAGTCGACGATACAAGCCGTGAAATGAATATTTGCCACAACGAATACTCAATTATTATTTTCAGTATTTTTTTTTTCATATGTAAACATTATTTTTATTTACCTTATTTGTATCTATATTGTTAAAATCAGGATTCTAAGTTTCAAGCTTTATTTTAACACGGTAAGAGCATCAGTTACAAGAATGAGAATAAAAATTAACAAAACGTGATTTTAATCTTGTCGTTTGCGAGTACGAGGAGGACATTATGTGATTGATCTCATATTTAAAGTTGGTAAAAGGCATAGTGGTTCTGACGTCAGATGGAAGGGTTTTTAAACGCCCTACTGCAGCCGAAACGACGTTTCAAATACTCGGTACAAGGGTGAGGCAGAGCCAATTTGTTTGTAAAGGCAGGTTTTCGATTTGTGCAAATTTATGTCTTTTACAGCTGCGAAAAAAAATGGTGTCATAGCTTTTCCTAAGAAAACGATCCCCGACCAAAGTAAAATATTTAACACCAGTCTGCCAAATTTTATGGAATTTCATCAAAGGAGACGCAAAGAAAGTCACTGTCAGTTTTGCCTTTTGTGCTCATTTTCCTTCGAGCGCGCGCAGAGTACTTGAGCTTTCGTCCTCAGCGCGCGTGCGATCGTAAAACAATAGGTCTTTCGAGTACTCCGGAGTCTAGTCTGCGTAGCAGGCGTTTAAAGGGGTGGGAGTGGAAGAGGACAAAGAGAATTCTCTTTTAATTTCGTGACCTGCCATTTGAAAAGGAAGTGGGTGGCGAACGGTACTAGCAAGTCTCTGAAGGGACCTTGGTAACATCAGTTCGATTTTTTCGTTGTATTTAAGCTTAGTCTATTAACATGCATCGAGTAATTCATGAGGATTAGCTGAGTAGTTTACTGTTAATTGCTGATTCAAGCTCAGTAAGATACTGGCGGAGATTCGTGGTAAAGCTCCTAAAGGATCCTATGGTCAGTGGTGTCGAAAGCCTTTTATTAACCTATAATATTACAGCATTTATGAACTGTTATCTATATTGACAGCTAGACACACTGTTGGCAGCCTCAGGCAAGGGCGTTAGTGAGCTATGAAGTGGTCTTAATCCGGAATGACAGTAGGCTAAAAGATCGTTATCTTTAAGATACCTGTAAAATTGATCGTAAATTATTCTTTCGGACACCTTGGCGACAGGAATAACCGAGAATGATTTGTAGTTATAAATGTCTTAAGCCCTTTTTCAAAATTAGCGTCACTCTAGCTAGCTTCCATTTAGTTGAAACAATACCAGAGGAAATAGACTGCTTGAACAGGAATGTCAAGGACGACGGTTCCAGAATACCTGCGCCATTTTTTTTTTAATTGTATGATTGTGAAATTTTTCCACTCTACATTTAAATGACATCTTGAAAGAAAGTGGCAGATAAAAATGAATGGAAATAATTTTTAATTGCTTGTCTGTTTGCAAGATATATTTAATTAAAGAATAGCGTGCGTATTTTGTAATGACGTGCATGCAGCAGCTGCGTCCTTCAAGCCAATAGAAAGCAAGGATTAATTCCTATCTAACATTAACAATTGGACATTTTGATTCTTCATTTCTCTGTTTTTACCAAATCTTACAAAAAAGGCCAATGTTATTATCATTAAGGTAGGGTTTTACCTGAATTTGAGTGAAATTTTAAGAAGTTTAAAGAAGGGATAGAAGAAAATTATTTTTGAAACACCACCAGACAGTTGACCACAACGCGAGAGCATCGCAGGCTGTCAGGGGACTGTTTGAGTGTCCATCAGTACTAATTTTTAACTTCAAATTCTAATTTTAAAATCACATTAAAACCTCACCATTTCTTATTTCACTAATCCATTGAGAAAAAAAAAAATCTCCTCCCAAATATACCCAAAAATCACCCAAAAATTTACAAAACTCCGCAAAACGTAGATTCGTGGGATGAATGAAGAGGTTTTTCGATTGCTTGAAACGCGAACGAGATATTCGCATTAAACCCAAGTTACGCGAGGGAAAAACGGCCTTTAGGTAGAACCCCATCTTAAATTGGGGCATTTGCATTTCACTATACAAAAAAGAATTATTATGTAGATGTATGTTACGAAGATACATCTTTGACCAACGAGATGATTTTATGATTAACCACAAGCACTCGCAGAGGCTTTTGGGATGACAAAAAACCCAAATGTTAGAGGTGGCAGAATAAGAGGATAGTATCCCGGCACTCTCTTCGGCATGAGGTCTGGGAGGGTGCGGTCATCCACTAGTGTGAGGACTTTTCCATTCAGTCTGACTGTCCTATAAAAACAAGCATTTAGGTCTTGACTTTGTTATGACGATAAAATGAGAAACACCAGAAGTTACTGTGTGTGGCCATGGCTCATAATAAACATTTCAACGTTCATGCAAAGTCCGAAAAAATATTGTTGACATGTTAAAAATGCCACATGTCGACTGTTTATAGTGGAGATGAACTTAGCTATAGCTAGCTAGCTCACAGTCACTTAAATTGAAAGCAAAAACGTTAAACGTGTGAAATATGAGCCATCTTTTGGCATGTTGGGTTTTGCTCTAAATCTCTCGGAGTGGTTACCGAAACCTTCGGATTTCAAGATTTCAAGTCCGGCGCCACATCCACTCAGCCACACTGCCTTACATTATCAACTTATCAACGTATAGTGTTAAATATAAGCCATATTTTGGCATGTTTTTAAAGTTTTTTTCTCCAAATCTCTTGTTGCGCTTGCCGGCCGAAGTGACACAATAGATAGTGAATAGAGAACTCACTAGATGTTGGGTATGATACACGATGCACAACATTAATTCATAATTGGATTATTCGTTGGGCCTCATCAACTATCAACACATAGAAAATCTATTAAAAAGACAATTTCCCATAATTTCTCTATCTTGTATTAAACCTCTATAGCTAGTGTATGTAAAATCACGCTGACTGAGTTGTCGATTAAAATTTGCGGATAAGTACGCGCGCATTATTTTTTTCAACACTTAGTTTCGAGAATTTAACATCAACAACCTGCGAAGGTCCTTCTTTGAGTCATTTCAGCAATTTAATAATCTAATTGTTTCTAAACGTTCCTCCGCAAATTTGCCAAAAAACGAGAAAACGTCGCCAATTCGTAGACGACGTTAATAATGGCTTCTACAGCTGTAGTGTATAATAGCTCATCCAATCAGATTGCTATATTTGCATCAGTAGACAAGTATAATCTGCTAATTTAGAGGCCTTGGACATTTTATCTAATGCTTCACTGGAGCCTCTAGTGTTACCTTAACTCCTTATTAATCACGCGTGAGGTCGTGGCAATACGGACCGACCGCCGCGAGGTCCGTACAAAAAACGACTTAGAGCCAATATCCTATTAATAACACTCGGGCAACCTAGGTTAGTACTAAGAAGTTTATTATATGTTACTCGGGCCATACTCGTTTATTGAATCTGACGGCTTTCGAAAACAAAAAAAATACACCGATATGGATCGTTTCTATACTAACGATACGTACAGCGAAATCCCGACCAAGAATGAACCAATTAGGAGCTCGGATTAAGTTAAAGACTCCCTTGCCATAAAATAATGAAGGTCAATGACTGGATCTTTATAAGCGAAGGATAAGCAAGAACAGGGTTTCGGTGACATCGTGACAACATTTTCAAGTTCAAATGAAAAAAGATAAACTGTCAGAAAATTCGCTAATTTTTACTTGTTTAAAATAACTGAATCATTGACCATGATTCTTATATGATCTGAGGACTGACCACAGTCATCATGAGAGATTCAAATATCAGCTTTGAACTAGACCAACAACTTTCCACAGCTTGTTTATTTATGACCAATAAAATGGCAAACATGATGTACTCGCTTTCATATCAAAGGTGCTCAATAACGATATTTTGAGTTACCGCCCCTTACAAAATTGCTTTTAAGTTGAAGAAAACCTGACAATAGCAGTTTAATAAGATAGGAAAATGACAAAAAAAATAATAATAAACGATAAATAAAGAAGGATGGTTAACGATGGAGAAGATTGACACGGATTACAAACGACGAAAACCGTGACGTGACACCTTCACTTTAACTAATGTACTAATATCACACAACTGAGTTCAGAGGGTTACGTCTGAATTTCATCTACATCATTGTACTTACTTTGACGTGAGGTCACCGTTCTCTGGAGTCAGAAGGTATTCATCAACATCTTTTCTTTTGAGGTCTTCACTGAGTTTTAGGACCACTGGATCACGTTGGTGAATATTAAGAACAAGAAGCGTGATAGAGCCCATTGGATAATGTCTGGAAAAGGTTAAAAGGCTTTTATCATTCTTTACGTCGATTGGTTAACTTAATCTACGTGTGGACCTTGGGAAATATTACGTTGATATGCAACTTATTTACCTTATGTATGCAATTTATGTATAGAAAATAACGATAGTAGATTTATTTCAATTTTTTTTGTTAAAATACTATTGTACGTTGACATTTAGTAACGATAACATCGAAAGTAAAGTTAGTATAACGGGATGTAAGTGCATGCATGTTGCGGTATTATAAGAACTGTGTAGTAATTGGTAATTGGTGCTAGTATTTTTAGTTACGTTAGTAAGAACTGTGTAGTGGGAGGCACGGGGACTGGTCGGGGACATTGTGTTGTGTTCTTGGGCAAGACACTTGACTCTCACAGCGCCTCTATTCACCTAAATGTATAAATGGGTACCGGCAAATTTAATGCTGGGAGTAACCCTGCGATTGACTGGCATCCCATCCAGGAGGGAGTAGCAATATTCCTAGTCGCTTAATGCTACGGAAACCGGGATAAGCTCCGGCCTGATGGGCCACTTAGGCTCGTATGCAGACAGGACTTAACCTAGTAAGAACTGTATTGTAATTATTTAAGTAATGTTAAGGTACTATAAATTGTAGTACCGTATTGCAAGTAAGGTAATATTGCCAACAATTAGCAAGTCATGTTGGTATTGTAAGTAGTTTTAGCATTGCAATCAATGCTGCTATTGTAAGTAATGTGTTTATTTCTAAAATATTTTATAGCTAAAACTAATCTTCGTTCAGTTCAGCTTTTAGCATGGCCATTCCTTTTTCTGAAAGCTAGAAGCATTTTTCATTTTTTGGAATTATTTGCTTTGTGAGGAAAATTCCCTCTTTGGACACACTGCTGCATTATTTAGAAATAAAGAAGCCTGAGCCGTTTCATGATTACACTGTGATAAAACACGACGGTCATTTGAGAACACGAGGAACGTGTAGACAATACGAGCCGCACGGACTGAAGTGTAATACACGGCTTAGACTTCTTCATTTGCTTTCTGATATAGAGTTAATGTGGTGAAAAACTATAACACGCGCTTTTTCTATGTTTTATACTCTGATAAAAGGGAGGCACGGTGGCCTCATGGTTAGTCCGGGTTCGAGATCTGGCCGGGGACATTGCGCTGTGTTCATGGGCAAGACACTTAACTCTCCCAGTGCCTCTCTCCACCCAGGTGTATAAATGGTGTATAAATGATGGGGGTAACCCTGCGATGGACTAGCATCGCATCCAGGGGGGAGTAGAAATATTCCTAGTCGCTTCATGCTACAGAAACTGGGATAAGCTCCGGCCTGGTGAGCCACTTGGCTCAAATGCAGACTTTACCTTATACTCTGATAAAACATGGGTTTGCAACCAATCAGGCGCACGCAGGGACCTATTTATAATATAATGCCTTGTACAGCGAAAAGGATGAGTGAATGAGACACTTGCGATTAACATATTTTTTTCAGTGGTGTTCACACTCTATTAAAAGAGTGGCATGCATTTTTAAGTGTATTTTTCCTTGGAAGCATCAAAACCATATAATACAATACCTGCTTGAACAATGGGCATAAACTCGAGTTGTCCGCTTCTCCTCTGTTTCACCCTCCACATCTAAGACTTTTACTCCCACAAGCTGCTTGTACAACAACGAAAGCCAGTAGTCCTAGAGGCAAAATGAGAAACATTTTGCAGCACTATCCAGTTACAAAACCAGTTTCTCGGTTTGGACCCTAACGCTACATGTATGTAAGGCTTGAATAATGATAGCTTAAGTTTTCAATTGACTACCCATGCGTAATAACTAGTACTTTGAGGCCTTGTCTCGTTTAACAAAATGGCAGTATATTGTTACCAGTTTGCTAGAGTTATCAGTCAACAAAGTACATACTGGGTTTGGCTCCAAATTATTATCTAGTAAAGCGTAGTTTCCAGCCACAAATGTCTGTCGTACGACAACGTCGTGATTAAGTCGAGCTGCAAGTCCTAACTTGTCCAGCCACCTACCAAAAATAAACGAAAAGATAAATAAGTATAATCATTCATTGAAATCATGTCCACATAATTAGTTCCTGGCCTTTAGGATATTTTCGGCATTAATAAGTTTTTCTTTAGCCTGCTACCCAGATGCTCTTTGGGCTCACCACACAATCTCCCACCCCACCTGGAGGAGGACGATTATGAGCCTAGGGTCCTCTCACGCTGTCTTTTTCCTCACGGTCAGACGAGATTTTATCCCTGAACACGAACACAAAAAGGCGGTATCACCAATCATGTCTCGACTCAATCCCTTCTAGTACAAGTGTCTCGACTGATAAACATCCCTGCCTAATTTCGACAGACTACCAGACTACCAGAAGTCTCAAGTCTCCTCCTGTACAACAGATTGAAACTTACAGACTTGTTAACCAAGATCAAAACTGAATAAATGGACGTCACTTTTTCATGAGTCTGCCCTGTTATTGATCATGAATTTTGTCATAACATTGTCAAAGTGGCTGTGGATCCACATGGTGGTAAAAGGGTAGAGAGATGAAAAATTATGCAATAACAACATTGCATAAATTATAAATTCATGTGTCCATCTGCTTATTGACGATGAAAACTAGCCAATGTCAGCACACAAGAATTTCTACAGTTATTGTAAAATTGTAGTTGACATCTTGTCTTTAAGATGAAGGCCATTATGTTACCCCTCTGCAAAATTACAATTCTCCCTTGCAACTGTCTATTTTAATCCCTACTGATCAACTTACATGAAGCCTGCAACATATCTGTCGGACAATCCAGGTGCACCTCCCCCATAGGCACTGCTGGTTTCACCCAGCCATCGAGAACAGCCTGGACGTACCTTGGAAAGTATAGCATTGGCCTCATTCAGTGCATGCAGGAAATAGTCTAGGACATCTGGGCTGTAAAAATCTTTCTCAGTGCAAGTTCTTCCACTAACATAATACCTATTAAAATTGTAATATTATTATTACAAGTTTGAGACTCTAATTAGGGCTTCTGCATATCTACATAAACACGGCTATGAGCACCTACATCTACATGTACAGTATTTCTGTATTAAATTTCTCCACTTTTCCTTGATCATGAGGGCAATGGTGATGATGATGATGATAGCGATAATAATAATAATAATTATAAATAATAATAATAATATTAATAATAATAATAATGTTAATAATAATAATGGTTGATCATGGAATAAAATGAATATAAATTAATAATGAATATCTATATTATTTAAAACAAAAACTTACTGGTGCCATGTTACTGCATCAATGGCATCCTTGGCATGTGAAACAAAGCTAATCAGGAAAGAGATACACATGTACACAATTAAGATGTTTGTGATTGTCAGTAATGTTCCATAATTGACTGTTCATATTATCAACAGAATTTTCTAGACTCTTCTAAACTATTTTATACAAGCTGGAACAATATGAATTACTACACCTTCAGTTCTTAAAAACACTTACTATACACTCTGTGCTTCTTCTTGTGACTGCGTATCAATACATACTGTAAGTATACTGCAGGTTTCATGTTACAGGGAACCAGACACATGTTCAGTTTGAATGCAAGGCATCAACACAGAATTTCAGAAGGACAATCATGAGCTTTGATCACCAACACATGAGATAATAATTATCAACAATTAACATTTTTTTAGGGTCAAGCAGCTAAACTTGTTGAGAGTTGGAGATCCTTCCCTTGACTGTAACACCGAGTTGATGTCAAATGCAATTACAGTCTGTTCATGAAGCTCAGTGCATCGACCAAAATACTTCAATCAAGCCAGTTATATTAAATTGACAAAAAACTGTACCTCTCAAAATAGCTGGCTGATTTGGAGTGATTTGATACTGTTGTTACGTCAGGACCAACAAGATAATTTCCAAATTGAGGACTGCTCTGCAGAATTGATCTTAAAACATGAAAGTCTTCTGCAAGTTCTTCTGGAGAAACTGACTTATTGAAATCAACAAAGAGGTTTGGTTCTGAAGAAAGAAGAAAATTGAAAACTTACACTTAACTATGGATTACCTCTCCAAGAAGGCTTCAGCTTTGCGATGATCTAAAATTCCATTTGCATCAGGACCAACAAGAAAGTGTCCAAACTGAGGACTGCTTTGAAGAATAGACCTTAAAGTTTGAAAGTCTATAGCAAGCTGCTCAGGAGAAACTGATTTATTAAAATGATCCATAAAATGGTTTGGTTCTAAAGGGAGAATACAACAAACAATTTAAGTATTGCCCACTATAAAGCAGATAGAAAATTTGGCACATTTACATGTACAGCACCTTTCCATAGTCATACATTTTCCAACTTTGCACATTACCAAAAGGTGCAGTAACAAGGACATGTGTGTTTTTTTGACATGAAGTCTTGATATTGTTGAAAACACTGATGTAATACAAATTTCAAATGACAATTCACTCTAGGCAAAAGTTATTAATACTACATAGAAAAATAATCCCCAGCAGGAAAAAAGATGGCAACTGGTACATTTACATTTACTTAGTGGACACTCATAAAAACGTACAGAAAAGGTCCAAAATCTTCAAATTTAGTATACACAATGTTGTTAGTGCAGGGATGAATATTTCAAAATATGGCTTTCATTGTACTGAGGCTCACAATCTTTTTTCCTACAGAAAGATCGTCATGTAAAGGAACTTTCAGTTATAATACTGAGTAAACAATCAGATTACTTGCTCTTGTTTTCTATGAAGTGATTCACAATTTGAATAAAAAAATCTAATTAATGATTTCATTCTAATATCCAAGTCCCCTTATACTGTTTGACTCAGATCAAGTCCTGGGAAAGTGGGGAGGTGGGTACCCTCATATATAACCTACACATGTATGGGTATGTGCTGCTGCGAAGGGTATAGTTTTTAAAGTATGTAGTTTAGTCTGGGATAGGGTATAGAAATCAGACAGTTTTATTCTGACTAGAATAGGGTATAAAAAATTAAATCAACTCCAGAACACTGTTCTTTATGCAGAGTTCTATAACAGAAATCGAAACACAGAAATTGCATTGACATTGATAATTAGTTTAGTTAGCATATGTTGCAACATATACAATACTACAATACTATGAGTGATAAAATTTCTGCATATAAAAATAGCTTGTCTAGGATAGGGTAGGGAATTTTGATACCTAGTCAAGATAGGTTTGCAAAATCGAGCTTGTCTAGTATAGGGTATGGTAAGGGTTTAAGTGCACAGCATATCATCCCTGCCCAAAGATTTACAGCGTAGTTGACCCCTCCCATAGAACTGTAGGACATTTCTACAATGTATAGCACATTTGTATTTTTTACCATTTCCAAGCTCCCATCCAAAATTATAGCCATGTTCAGCAACATATTGCATTATTTCTTTAGGGTTGCTTGCATCCCAAGAGCCATCTTGATTCCTGAGGAGTACATTCAGCCCAAACATGACATCCCAGCCTGCTTTGGAGGATATCAAGTGAATCCTGTCCAAATCTTGATGGGTGATTGTAAAGTTACTAAAATTCTTGGGCTTTTGGAGCCCTTGGGAATCATCATAGATCAGAAAATCTTCAGCCGTTCCACCAATGCGGAGAAATGCTGGAGAAAGACCCTTGGCAAGGTTAAAGAATCTCTCGGAAGTGAAATTCACGTGAGGCCAGTGATGCATCATAATACCAGAATCGATCGCTACGGAGAGAAACTTTTCACTGACGGTAAACACGGGACGATGCAAATTTATCGAAATATTCTGTTCGACGTAGTTATCCCGGCTGTTAAAGCCGACGTAATGGGATTGCAGGAGTGGAAATCCACAAAATAACATCATAAAAACGATTAAAGAACCTGCAGATATGTTCACTTGGGGAGCCATGTTGACAACTCAGAAATATCACTTGGCAGTATCTTAATGTCGCTGATACATGTACTCGCCGCTGTCTTTCAGTTTCAGGTCAATGCAATGCCTAAAGACATGTAAAGATATGGACGACTAAGTTTTGCCAGGCGTTAGTTCTCCCCAGTCCAACCCCTATGCACAGGAATCGCAAGCGAACGGTTCACATTCGTCCGAAATAGGACTTGTCCATTTATTTGAAAGTATTTAAGACGATCTTATACGCTAAAATATGGTGATGTTCATAAAAATTCATTTTCTTGTAAACTCAAGATTTAAGACTCAAGACATTTTGAAATTGCCTCTAGGTGAGTGTGAAATTTAAGGAAAAACACAGCGGTATAAGTTTTTTTTTCACGTTGCAACGGCTATAGCAACGACTGCTTACTGTAAGAGTATGACCAAAAATATAGACGTAAAAGATACTTTCTAGTAAAGCAGTAAAGAGCTGAACAACACGATTTGCGTAATTACTTGTGAAAACCTTGGCCTGATCATGAATTATCATCGCACGCTCATTCATTTCCCTTCTGAAAAGGGATATTTCCTACAACTATAAACTGGGTAACATTTCCCAAAAAAAGAGCAACCATTTCACCCCCTCCCCTCGAAATCCAACCTGCACCCCCCGATAATTTCTGATGGCTTGTTAAATGGCTAATCCATCAATCAACAAAATTTTTTTATTTTTCTCATACGTTTTGTACCAACTGACTTCACACCAACATTTCCACTTTGGAAGGTATTAGAGACAAATTTAAACCAAAACGATCGTAACGTTTTAACGTTTGTCACGTGACACGAGATGAGTTGTCCACTGGGTGTGGCGCAAAATTAATTTATTTCCAAATAAAGCCTGTAAAAAGCACCAAAACAACAGTTAACTGTCAAAAATCTTAGGTTCATTGTACAGAACGACAGAGAAACTTCCACAATATGCTTGTTTAAAAGTTACATCATATTTTGTAAAATAGCAGGAAGTGTTGGCGTCAATGCTATAAAACACTACCTCGAAAGGGTGTGACTGGTTGCCCTAGCAACTATTTTGAGTAGCACACAAATGATCTTTCTTCACCATATTTAACTGGTCCCTTTAAGGGTATAAGACTACTTTAATGATACTCTAAAAAATGTTTTAAAAATGGGATGTCATCATACTTATTTTAGAGAGTGGGCCAACGCTAATCCATTTATGCTTAATCACGCGCGTTATTTTATCAGTTCACTTAACATTTTGCGGTAGCAGGAATCAAGGGTTATAAGAGCAATACTTGAAAAAATCTCGATAGGCAGAAAGTCGTCACTTAGAACAAAATAATGTATATAATTTATGGAAAAATCACACAATTCTAAATGACACATAACATTCCTCCAGTCGTCGTTTACAAGGTCATAATTTGTATCCTCGAGTAACTGATTTGTGCACTCAATTTTTTCTTTCCGAACAATTTATTTCTTAATTTTGTAACCTAAATAGGATACTTTTTACACCAAATTTATGAAATAAAAAAAGTAGTCACCATGCTCGTTTGATACAAAACGAGCATCAAGAGAAAATAGATCATGGTTTCTTGCGAGCATTTATTTCGCTATCGAGCTTGAGGAATCTCTTACGTTGTGTTGTGTACGTGCGGGGCTCATGTGCGCACGCGCTAATGACACGAAAATAGTGCGCAGTAGGGAATCGCAATATTCTGAGGAATCACCTTAAAAACGACGAGCCTTATGAGTCCTCGTAGGATTCTATGAAATGAGTTTAATTTACATGAAATTAAATGTATTAAAATTCAACAAAGTTGTTTTATTTAATAGTTGTTGTTTTCTGCAACAACGCTACTCTTTCCACAGGTTCCCAGCTACGACTCTGGTCATACGGTTCATCTAGTTTCAAAACGATATTTAAGATCTTCTAAGGGCATTTGTTTTGAAAACAGGAAGTCTATTTTCATCACCACATGTCTGATTATCATCCTACAGGTCTAGCACCTATACGCAAGGGCTGCTTTCAATCTGACCTTTGTTGATCAGTGCTGCTTGCTACTCCTCCACACCGGCGATAGACAACTGATCAATGGGATGAGACTTCTTGCTTTCCTCACAACCCGCACTAAAACTTTCAGTTCAATAATTTATAATTGATGAATCGATAAAATGCCTGCTCATGTTTGGATGCTAATTTGAGAAGAGTCGTTTTCTTTCAGCACTCTTACCAGCACAAGTGTTCGTCTTCAAGTTGGGTTGACGGTTTTCTTGTTGTTGCCGAAATATTTTATGGTAGCAGATTTAGTGGATGTAAAGAGGGAAAAAGTAAAAAAAAAAAGGACAAACAAAAACGAAAGACGAAAACGAAAAACAAAGGAACAAATTAAGTGTCACAAGACATATGCCACATGGGGCTATCAGTTACGTATGTTCTGTAAGTTTGACAACTAAAATTGTAATTTTCCGAAAAAGAAAAAACACACGAGGAGATCAAACAGTTCCGAAGCCGGAACATCGTGATGGTCTACCTTATAATATAAAACACTTTTTTACAGACTTGTTGGATATTATGCAGATTTTTTTATGCCAGTGTAAGTAACTGGCAAAAATGTTCAAATTAAAGTACAAAAACCTGAATTTAATTTCTTTGGTTGGGCTCGTATTATTTACTTTATTTGAAATTTGCAGTTACTGTTTGCTCGAGAACTATAACGTCACCCACTCAGTTCTGACAGAAACATGTAAGATATAATGATAGCAATACCATAAGCTATGATACGACGATGGACTGCATGAACCCTCAATATTTCTCTATACTTTTGATTGCACATTTTCAGAACTGTCAAAATTGATCATGAGATAAAATCCATGACTAACAGATGATTCACTGAAATCAGACTTGCATGTAAGGAGCAATTTGTTTGACCTGTTTTCATAAAGAAGGTAAGAGACAAATTATAAATTTTTAAAAGGCACGATGCGGTGATCAATGAAAGTAGGCTATATTTTTATCTTGGGTTGACCGTACAGTAACGTTAAGAGAGACAGGGTTCAAAGCTTTGAAATTATCTTCTCCGTGTCCTTCTGTAATTTGGACAAAAAAGTTCGAAATAGCTAGGCAGGGAAAACAAATTCGGCAGGTGAAAACATCGTATTTTAGCGGGATAGTTTGATTCCACCGGAGAGCTACTGACTCCAATTATGAACTCCGAGCCACTCATAATGATCGTTTCATTTTCTGATTTAATTTTTTTACGGAAACGAGAAACGTCAAGTTTGGCATTTTATTTGCTTCAGGCGGCAAGGTAAAACGTGTGGTTTTTTAACCGTCATGGCAAAATTAACAAAGGATAAAAATACGTTGTCAAGGAGTTGTCAAACGTCTTCAACGAAAAGCTTTTAATATCTTTTCATTTTGAAAAGGATGTTGAAGATTGTAAAAATTTTACTCGAACCAGACATCGTGCTGCTCAAATAATCTTCTAATGTGAAATCTTAGAGCAGCTCCTAATCAATAGAGTGATTAACGCCGGTCAACACCAGCGAATTCAAAATTTAGCCTGACAGGAGGGCTGCGTGATGTTAGAGACCGCTAAATAGTTCGCTTCGCTTAAACCTGCTTCGTAAAACCACACTGAGAAATATTCTCTACTTGAGTGTCTCATGTAAATGTCGTCGGTTTGAAATTTCAAGTGCTTCCGTTCCACATAACCTCTCTGCGTATGAACTCGCTTCGTAAGAGGCACTAGCCACATTGAAGATCGAATCTGCATGTTCTTCGGGTTGAAATTGCAAAGGAGATAACAACTACTGAGAAAGCTCTTCATCCTTTAAAATGGCATTTTAATTTCGCATCAGCACATATAGAAAAGAAATTCGATCAGAAGAGGATCGAAGAGGAACGATTTAGAAGTGGAGAAACGAGTCAGGAAAGGCAGGAAACAGGAACACTCCGCAGACAGAATTGACGTAACTCCATAAGTAAGTCAGTCATCTTAACTAATAGCTGACAATACTTGGTTGAAAAGGCGTTAACTACGTGTCTGAAGGAATGATAGGGGGGTGGGAGTGGGGTTTATAAGGGTACATCTGGTCGCGAATGGTCAGGGTTATAAAGCTCGATCCAGGCTTTTTCAAACCGAAGCGGTTCCCTGTTTCTGAACCAGGATATAAAGGTTTTGGGTTAGGTCACGAAAATGTTGGTAGGTATAAACTACCAGATATTCGGGAATGCTCCCCCGGGAAATATAATCTGCACTATTACACCGTAGCTTTCTGTGACACAAGGCAATTCTTTTGTCCTACATGCCTGCAAGTGACCGGAGACTGATAACACGCCATCAATGTTGTTTGACAAACATATCTTCAGCGAACGCGTTATCACGTTAAACGGCTTACTGCCTTGATTTTCAAGACCGGATGTTTAAAAGATATTCCTGTTTTAAAACAGTAAAGATATCTGTGACGTCAAAGATAGCTATTAACGTGCCGAACAAAGATCTTTTGGGTTTTTGTGAAGAAGCTCCTCTGCTTTTTCGAGGATTCCTTGGTTCTGTAACTGATGTAAAACCAGAAAAAACGTCACTGCGAATTAGAGCACTATTGATAGACGTTTTACATTTCGGCAGCGTTTTGTTTATTTTGTTTTATTTGATAAAAAAGCACTTAAAATTACCTGTTATGTACCTGTAATAACACTCACGCACTTATAAGCTCAGTATTATCGATCTCCGGCCGACCAATCAGTAAAAGCTTGGCCTATCGTGTGATAACAAATTTCGTGACATATTTGACATTTCGTGCAAGAACCAATTCTTAACCTGACCCTTCAGCGTCACTAATAGTCGGTCGCACGACAGATTCCAAGACAAACGTAGTTTGTTTTAATGAATTCACTGCTTTTTGGATCAGGATTAGGCTAAAGGAATCAACATTTTCGTCTTTCCTTGTCATAAAGAGCTCCTGGACTTACCTATCGTGCTGCTCACGAGTTACTTACTGAACACGTATCAGCATATTATCCGAGGAAGACAAGAAGCTCAAAGCTGTCCTCAGTTAATTACTGCAAACTGAATTATAAACGGTGAGTTTAAGGTAAATGCTTGTAGAATATTAATTTTGATTGAAAACACAGCAAATCTTGCCTAGTATTCCCCTGGAACTAGCAATTCAAAATGTAGCTTGCTGCCTCTGAGGGATGAAGCAAAATGGATTCCAGAGGGAAATGCACGAGTTAACAGCTCGCGATTGGAGTTTAACGTCATTTTTACGTAACAGAATAAGCAACATATCAGACACCAACAAAAAAATACTTCCGTCGAAGTTAACCTTTTCATTGCCTGTATTATTGTTTAATGAAAGAAATGCAAACTAATTTGACCAAAGCCAACTAACTAACACGAGAGGATATTTGAACTTTTTTTCGAAAGCTCACGGTATAAATTGAGTTTATTCGAGTCTCCCAAAACGTACTCAAGTGGGTGGAGTGAGTGGAATAATGGGTTGTGTCCGTTTTCTTTTTGTATTGTAGACTAAAACCAACAACGTGTAATTGTAGATTACTGAAAACGTCACGGGAAACCAATCAATACTCGTGTTATATGATTAAAATTTTGTCAAAAGAGTGGCACATGGCAACTTTTCAATTCGCATTATTTTCTTTAGATTTTGTTGGCTCACGCACTCAAACTATTTAAGTTACAGTCGACTAGCAGACTTCACATTGATTGTATTGCGATTTTTTTTTTTAATCAAAACAATTACATATGTCAACGTTAAAGGAGAAATTTAAAACGCCGACTTATTATGTTTTCTTTGTCTCACCCTCAAGGCGAGATAAGAAAAGTAAAGCATCACCTAGGAGGATTCTAACTTGATTAAACGCCGGAATATTACTTTCTTGTCCTCGAATTTCCTGCTTTCAAGTTTCTGTGCGGTGAATACAAACCGTTACATTCTACAACCCAAACTATTTATAGCGCGAACGTTAATTGTTTTGCGCTTTGATTGTATGACGAGTTTTTTTTTTAAAAAACAATAAGGAAACAGACGCCAACATTTTGAGAGGATTCCAAAAGGCCGACTTGTCACTTTCCTTTTCATTTTACGACACCCTCAAGTGAGTTAAAGCAGCTAAAGCATTACTTTTTCTTGTGCTCACCCTTCAGCTATGCGGAGGACTCAAGCTTAATTACAGACCAGTGGGTAACTTTCTTGTCTCACTTCAGTCAAGTAAGTTTTAACTTGTGCTTTCAAATTCCATGTTTTCAAAACAAGTAATTCGAAGTAAAAAGTTCCTGCATGAATAAAAACTGCTACATTCTCCAACACAAACTATTTAAGTTACAGATAACAGGCACGCTTCATATACAGCGGGCGCGTCGATTGTGCATGACAAGTTATAATTTTCTCCTTGCGTAGAAACTTCGACTGACTTGATCGTGAAACTTCAGTCTGATATATCTGTTACTCATAACAAGCCAAATAACGTCTGAGCTTGTTACTTTCAAGGAGCCATTATATTACTTTCAGTAGCCATGAAAACTCCTCGCTAGTTTCGGTGGGGCGGGAAGGAGGCGCTATTTAACCAGCTATAAAGTGCGAAAGCTTGTCGCCACCATTCCCTTGGCTTGGAAAAAACTGCTTTAATAATTTTGCTCTTGAACAGGAAGGGAACCAGATACGCCTCCTTTGGCTAGGTTTGTGAGATTTTCAAGATTTGTTTCTAAATTAGGAATCGACGCGTGTAATGTAATGGACACATGATAGAGGTCATATGATATTCTGGATAACAGCTGCATGCGCTGTCTGTCGGTGGTAATAATCCCAACATTTATAGATTACCTTACATGTAAGAGTACACTACAAATGGAACTGTTCCAGATTCTGTGATGTGTATTATTTAAGTGCCATTTGGTCTGCTAAAATGACACTCGAAGACGTACCTACGCTCTGTATATAATGTCAATAATGCCATTTCAACTGATTAAGGTGCGTTGGAAGGGTATAACGTTTGTTTGGAAGCTTCGATTGACATATGTCACCAAATTGCGAAGTTCCCCATTGAGATTGAGACCGGACTTTTTCCCGTTACACGCCCTTTCAGACGTAAGTATTTCGATTTTTTGACGAAAGATTACAATTTCATTAACAATCGACAGAGTACAGTGTTCGTGTACTTGTTCAACGATAGGAAAAGTAGAATTGCACAATACTATGATTTATATCAAGTGATGCAAAATCACTATTTTGCGGAACAAATGCTCGGTCTAGTTTGCACCCAAAGGCGCGCCTGAGATATCAGAACTCGCACGGTTTCCACCTAAATTATCTTTATCATTTTTCTTATCAGCCGTTAAGTGGCTTCAGGGCAAGCGTTAAATGAGGTACTTTGCCCAAAATTACCTTTAAATTCAGAAGAAAACTTGAAAATAGTAGTCTCCTAAGATAGCAAAACACCAAAGAGATAATAAGAATCCATAAAGTAACAACCGGGATGGTTAAAGATGGAGAAGACTGACATGGATTTTAAACGACAAACTTGAAAATTTTAGGTTAAACTTTTCAAGATGCACAAGTCGTGACGCGGCTCCTTTTGAGGAGGAATATGGAGTTAAATGTAGACTCCTCGCTATATGTTCCAGCTCTTTCCGTGAAAACTGATTGGTCCAAAACTGCCGTGCTTAGTAATGCAATTTCATCAGTTGCCATAAATTGTTTTTTCTTTAATACACTTTTTTGATAAAGTTATGTTTTTTTAAGAATTAATATCATGGCTGAAATTTGCGAAATTTTAAATAATAAGCAAGGGGCTGATCATGAGATTTTGAGAATTTAATTTTGCGTGTTGAAAATTTGTAAATATAATAGAATTGTATATGTACGTTTGAACTAAACCGTATAAATTTCTTCCTTTCTTTGAACGGCAAAACTAGCAAAATCGGCAAACCGTGTGTTGGATTCTAATAACATTTCTGCCTGAAGTTATGTGTTTATTGGTTTCTCTTTGGCTTCAAAATTACTTCGACGCCATCAAAGTCATGATAAGACAAGTAACTTGACGTTGCGACGACGTAGTACGCTTTGTCAGTTTCTCTAACTAATCTAAGAATATTTGCCGGAATATTTTCAGCCTAAAATCGCCAGAAAAATCATTCAGCCTGGGCCAGGAAAGCAATATTCGTATCTTGGGTGAAACTTTGAATTAGAGACATCCTATGGATTTTGACGTATAGGCGAACTCCGGTTAATAGTTCATGTTTCAACGAACAAATCATTGTTCTCTTTGTAGACATTATTGCACATTCAACTGAATAACGATTACTTATACGACAGGCGCCCACCTCTGACACCATGTAACTGACAAGGGAACTTCCTTCCCGGATGCCACATAAAACAGGCTGTTTTATGTGGCATCTTTATAAGTTTTTACTTTTAAGAAATTGAGCAAAGTCGCTTCAACGTAAAATTCAATTTGATTTAATGCTATATTTCGGTTGGCCACTACCAGCTTTCTTCAGGTATAGAGAGTTAACCCGCTTTTCACTTTAAGAATATGATAAAATGGCTTGACGTGAACGACACTACCGCATTGAGGCAGTCAGTTACTGATGATTGTGCTACCCTGAGATTTATTCTTCAAATTGTCAACTCAGTCGAGAACTACAATAGTGGTCAAACATAAACAATTATAAATTAAAACTGACTTATTGAAATAGTGCGCATCAGTGCTCTTGATCAGCACTGAAATATTTTCGAATATCATGCTTATTAATCGTTCCAAATAAATCTGAAATGTCCGGGGGACTTTACTCAGACCGAGAAGTACTTAAATGCTACAATATAATGTACTTTCGGTTGCCGCACGATTCGGTTTAGTCGAATAAATATACTATATTAAAATTGTAATCTTACCGGATCCACAAGAAATGGAACATGTGAGGATAAACTTTCAAAACAACGATGACAAGTCAGGTCTGAATCTTGTTAACTATGATCTGATTCATTCAGCCATAGTTAGTGGTGGGGACTAACTATGATTCAGCAGGATCTCGCTAAATCTGTAGCGCTCTACCCACACTAAGCCTGAGAAATCTGAAAACACAACTTTATTTCTCTGGTTAGGGTTGCCATCCACATTTATCCTTCAGGAAACCGGAGCTTTTCGAGAGCGCTCTACACGACGGCTTTCGGTTTCGTGTGCACACGGAAAACATTTCAAAAGGAAGCTTTTAGAAAGCGATGGCGGCTCGAAAAAAACTATCTCCCTTAACCCTTTAAGCCCTAAGAGTGCGACGGCTTTCGGTTTCGTGTGCACACGGAAAACATTTCAAAAGGGAGCTTTTGGAAAGCGATGGCGGCTCGAAAAAAACTAT
>OMLO01000252.1_pt1 | contig 31747 bp, 28 predicted proteins | sample 1674811 | NCBI WGS metagenome assembly OMLO01 (sample SAMN06265003, study PRJEB25207) | coral metagenome | isolation source: Coral host | place: Mexico:La Bocana,Puerto Morelos, Mexico | collected 2008-11-13
TCCAACCTTTCTGCCACGTTGCAACTCAAGTGGCGAGGCTCTTGAGCTGTTCAGGCTGTCCTTGTGGCAAGATGGAAGGCAGGGTTTCCCCCAAAGGAAGAGAACCTCCACACGAATTCAGAGACAAACACTGAATTCACTCCCATGTATGAATTCCATTCCGGGAATGCGGGCCATGATGAAATGAGTAAATGACATCATCTAAATATGAGATCACGGGATATAGTCCGATATAGTTGATCTAGTTGATGCAAAATTAATCACTTCCAAGTAAACCCAAGAAATAGTCGAAGTGGACAGCAAACCTTGACATTGACAGGGCCATGACTCTGCCCGAGATAATTGCTCAGCAGTAAAGATTAGATTGGCTGCCAGAAGACTCTTTCCCCAACCTGGCAAGATCTTGATGTCTCAACAAAATTCTATGAATCAAAAGCTAGTCTACCATGTTGGGGGGTTACACCCCTGAAAACTAACATGACATTGGAAAATCCCGCATGTTCGACAGGAAATACATCTTCAAATGGTGGATGTTCCATTGTCAATGTTAGTTTTCGGGAGGGCATTACCTCAATCAATCATTATACTTGGATCAATCGTAGGCAATTCTCTCATATTGGATCAGATTCAAAGCCAACCTCCGAAAACCGAATCAGGTGTGTCTCAAAACTCAAAACACGGGGTGCAGGCCCCTCAAATTAAGCGCTTCCCAAGTCAAACGCAGGTATTTAGAAGGCACAAGTCTTGCGGTCAAAAAACGATTAATCAACATGATCAACAAAAAACACACCCATACCTGGATCTTCCAAAGGGTGCTGAATGGATGATAAGGGGTGCCTATACACCATCCTTTAGAATCAAACAGCACCCTTTGGAAGATGCTGCTAGAAATCTCATGAACTCTCTTTTGCTCCGTTTTGTGCGGGGCTTCAGCACCGATCGGCTCATCCTCAAGTGAATCGGGGCACTCCTCTCCTCACAAGTACGTTTGAACGGCACAAATACGTATAGTTACTACCTTTTTTATAGGGTTTATTATATCGCATTGTAGGAATCCCTATTAAACAGCCAGTATAATGGAACATAATAAGGCTCATGTGAGTTAGGATGGAGCACTCCCTGGGAGACCCACTAAATGCGTATCGATTTGTCACAGAAAAAACTGTGTTTGACATTACTACAAGGTGGGCGTTTCGGATCCAGTGATTTGATGCGTAAGTAGGATGAAATAGCCCCGGGTATCCATTTATAAGGCCGTTTGTAGTGTCGGGGTTATAACTCCACTTATAACTGGATCCGGGGCCCACCTTGTAGGTGGTGAAACTTCACAGATGTTTCATTTTCACCCCAAAACTTGATCCAATTTGACTAACATTTTTCAAGTGGGTTTGCAACCGCCAGCTATGTTTATACAATTAGTTCAACTTGAAAATGGGATAGTCTGCTCTGTTGACGTCTTGTTTTCGAACATCTACAAAGTGGGCCGCTACCAGATATAAATGGAATTATAACCTTTGTAAATGGCCTCATGAATGGGTAGCTGGGGTTATAACCCCCCATACGTGGAGTTCTAACCCTACTTACAACTGGTGGAGGCCCACTTTGTAAGGGTAATCCGGCGATATCAAGGACAAATCTCCACAGGACCTGAAGACTGATGCTGTGAAAGATGACAATGGCTTACTATGGAGCAATGAACAAAAAACTGCTTGTTTAGGTTATATAGGGGATGATACTTACCGATTCATCTGGGGACTGCAATCAACCACTATAAGGATCCTTATTAAAACCAACCAGTATAAGGAAAATTCAGGCCGTTTTTTTTTTGCGTGGCTCCTGTGATGAATTCCTCAACGCCATTTTTTGTTTTCGAAACTTCGATTGGAAGGAGGAAATTGCTTCGGTACCTAGCCCAAATGACAGCTATGATGTGGTGGTGCGCAAGGTGGGGGGTTCTGAGGTGAAGGCCAACTGGATGAAACATGAGATCATATGAAAAACACATGACCCAAAACCCTCAATATCAGTAATTATAGTTTAGGATCAGTTAATACCCCGCAAAATGACAAACAACATTTCAGGAATTTAGTAAAACTCAAGACTCAAAATATGAATTGAAGGACCGCCACATTCACCCCAGAATGATGAGACCCCCAGCAGTTACATAGTTACTCTTGCTATCTCTTGCTGTTCTCAGCGAATTGTTGCATGTGACCAGCTTGATTTCAGCCATCAACAACACTTTTTTTGGATGGTGTTTTGGGGTGAGCAGATAAGAATGGGACGGGATGTTTGCTACCGATACTAAATGACATGAACAACTAAGTATGGTTAAGCGAGATCAGCAACTATATGGGTAATTCGCACCCATTGTATAATTTGATGATAGACGATAGATAGGTCATCATTTTTTGGGTGGCTTTGAGACATTGCCCTTTTTTAATATACATGACCGGGGAAAAACAGGTCCCGGTCCCAGGCCCAGCTGGTTGACTGAACAAAAGAAGGACGGCACTGAGGGTAGCTTTCGAAAGCATCATTGACCAACCTATTGACCAACCAGATGGGTGACTCCGATATTTACTTTACCCTAAGAACCATGGGAACTCAAAAGTCGCGGTTTGGAGATTCCAGACCCCGTGCTATACGCATCCAAACCCCTCTATACAAGGGTCCAGCTGCTTCTTAGGGTACTGATTTTTACTGCATATGATTTATATATCACACATCCACAGATATTGTTTTTGTGTTCGCTGATTCATGGATATGTTTTGAGATATGTTGCATGTGTGTTTTGTATGTGTATAGTTGGTATGTATGCCGGTCACAAGAAAATGATCATATATTTGTTATCAGTTGTATCTCATACAGTATCAAACCGCGTCCTATACTACAGACAGTGCGCGAGAGTACATGTCACTTTGTATTTTTTGAACCAAGCACACTCTTCAAAAATGAGCACGTAAACTGGTGATGTTCCCATAATTTTTGGTCAACCACCCCCCCCTAACCTTTGGTTTCCCTTAACAAGGCCTTCTTAAAGCCTGATTTCTGAGATCGGCTTGGTTGACCAGCCATGATCCCCAACCCGGCCTGTTGTCCATCACATCCATTCCCCTTGTGTTTGGTGTTTTTTTCGTGGCCAGGACATGCTGTTGTCGTTGTTGGCCTTTTGTCACAGCCAACTGAAGCCACACTTACAGTAGGGGAATCTCAGGTTGGGGGGGGCCTTGGGGAAAGTTGGGTGGTATATGTATCACCTACCACCTATTTTTCGGGAACCAGGAAACTCAAGTTTGACAAGTTAACCCAAAAAAACACGATGAAAATGGAACATCATGAAAAAACATTTCCCATACATGTGCCTCACCCAAAGAATCATGGGATCTCAAAAAATCACCAAGAATTTCAGGTACCTTAAATGCATGTACTGAACTTTATCAGATTTATTTCCGGCTATTTTGTTGGTAGGTTTTCCCTTACGGCTTACATATAGGTGAGGATTCCTCCATTTAAGGTACCTGAAATGTTTGGTGAAACCCAGGTGTTTTGGAGATTCCAGACCTGTGCTATAGACATCCAAACTCCCAGGGCCCAATGGTTGTTAGATCATTCCACCCCGGTTGTTTGGGGTATAGAGGGGATGAATAACTACCCAATTATATTGGGATTGTAAATAAGCCATTTTTCGAGGATCCCCTATTAGAAACAACCAGTATAATTTATGAAATCTCACTTGAGTGGGTTTTCTTTTTCATTGCTCAATGTGACTCAAAACTCAAAACATCACAGCATGTTAAACGGTTCCATGTTAAACTGGGTGGTGGTTTCAAATATTTTTTATTTTCAACCCTACTTGGGGAAATAATCCAATGTGACTAATTTTTTTCAAAGGGGTTGAAACCACCAACTAGTAAACTTTGGGGGGGCCTTCTATTTTGGTTGTGTGGTTCGAACCGTGGATGGACATCATCATCGACTCCCCTTAAAAAAGCGCGATCAGGTTCCAAGTGATGTTGGGCTTCATTCTACCCATCGCCAACTTAGTGCCTCAGCTCCAGCCACAGGCCGGCACTGTTTGTTTCGGACCTCATGGGTTTTTCTTCAGAGAAAATCGGCATTTTTTGGATCCAGGATGTTTTTTTTGATGAAAAAAACGTGTAAGATCCTTGGATTTGTTGATTTTGTGTTTTGGTGATCTTTTTAATTGAGAAACGTTTTTGATCCTTGGATTTGTTTTTTTTTGTGCGTGTTTTGGGGCTTCTACCATGGCAAATCACCATTTCATAATTATAGCACCCACCATTTGGGATGATTTTTGTTGGAACTTTTTCCAAGCATCGAAGAGTCGCAAATCCAAGGACCTGACGACTACAATATCTATCAAAAGCAGAACACGGCATAGGTTTGTGTTTTTTATTCTGTCGTTGATGTTACTGAGTTTACTTTGTGGTATTTAGTGGTTCAAAAACAATTTGTGGAGAACCTTTTCTTAAATCACGTGTCGATACATTGGGGAGGTTGTTCCGAAAACAAAGCGCCCTGAGTTTTGGATTGATTTCTTGGATCCCTGTTCCAACATCTCACAACCCTTCCCCAAACTAGCCCGAGCATTCGATATGATAGAATTCACAGAGATCCTTTCCGAAACAATGATGTCCCCAATTTTCCCACCAAAATGCCCATGCAAATAACACAGCCATTTCTATAAATGTTTGGTCAATTCGCCGACATTTTTGTAGTTTAGGGGGTACATGTAGGTATGAATATACCAGCTGCTTTGAGTGTTTGGGATAGCATCAATCTACATCACTACAGATACCATGGGCCACTTCAAACAAAACCTGAGATCACTGTGGCAATCTTGGCTTGCAGGCACCCGCGGTGCTTCTTCCTGTTCGCTTGTGTTCCGTGTTAAGGCGAAATCACTGGTGACTAATGATTCAGAACGATGGACATGTTTTATTTGAGATTTTCTCAATTGAATTTTTGAACTCAAAACAGCATGAAGAACAAGATATTCAGGGTTTGGTCTTCGTTTACTTATTGCCATCAACAAATCATCACCATCAGGAATATGTTTTGTACATTTGTATTTTTTGTATGTTCCAAGCATCGTGGTGTATCAACTAATGGTAAACTGATGGTTTGGGGCCCGGTGGTTTGGATTCCTAGGATTTTGCTGTGAGAGGGATTGTAACCTTGGGGTACCCCTAGAATCCCAAACCACCAACCCAAAGCACCAATTTACAGTACATTAGTTGAGTGTAGGATTTCAGCGATCAACCGTGTTCCCCCCTGGAAATGGAGCTTCCCTGTGTAAATCACCGTTGAATCATAGCAATTGAAAGGATCAAGGGATGTTCAGCAACTTGTAACTTGGCAAGAAATCAGCTAACTAAGATGGTGGCTCATGGTAGCTAGGAACTAGGAACTATATAATTTGGAAGAATGAACTCCTGTAAGTTGGGTTTTTAAATCCCCTAAATCTAAATGGGGGTGGTGGGTTATAACACCCAACTTCATTACTAGTTACTTCCTAGTTCCTAACTACCAAGGCACCACACCCAGGTGCCTTGATGAAGGGCCCTGCAACTCCACCCCTGGTAAAAGGACATGGGCTTCTGATATTCCGGGAGATGCACTCATGTACGGACCTCAGGGTGGAGTGAGTGAATTGACACCAAAAACAACAAAACGGCCCTGCCTTCCATTGAAATACCGGTTGGTTTTTGATATGGATGTTTCCAAAAATAGGGGTACCCCCAAATCATCCATTTTAATAAGGTTTTCCATTGTAAACCATCCATTTTGGAGTACCCTTATTTTTGGAAACGCCCATAGGGATCCTGCAATCATGGTTTATAAATTTTATCTCCACATAACCGGGTAGGATGTCATTCCCTAAACATCCCTAGGCCCTAGTGACCCATAAGTGACCTAGTTTGGATCCATTTTTGTGACCTTTTCAGGGCTTGAAAACGTGACCTCCAGTTGGGGAATCAAAGGTCACTTTAAAGAAGCTGGATTATAATCGTTTCATATAATCCCTGCAAAACTGGGTAGTTTTTCAACCCTATATACCTTCCAAACAACCAGGGTCCTTTTTTTCATTGCTCAATTGCCATTAGTGACAGATTTTCCCGAAATTTCTCCGTGGTTTTGCGGAGGTTTCACCCTCTTAGCATGGACCTGATTTTTCCTCGAAGACAAGGTGGATGAAATATGATGTTCATTTACTCATTTATATGTTTTTCCATCGAAACTCATGCATTCACTTTATATACCTTTGTCGGATGGGGCATAGCATAGCTCTCATAATCTCTTTCTAGTACAATGACTGGTCAACCAACCCCCCGACCAAAGTACCCTGACCAGAAATGAGGCCTCATGAAGAGCTGATTAACAACTGGTTTCCCGTAATAAGGCCTTATTAAATCCCTATTTCTGGGGGTGGGTACGTTGGGGGGGGGGGTAGTTGCTAAGCCATCATAATATACTTACTATTCCTAGGATAGACTCAGCCATCATCATCCACCTTGCTTAGCCATCCACGGCATGAGTTGAAACCTGTGGAGGTGTACCAATTGTCTTCTCAAAACTATATGCCTACACTCTGGGAACTTTTACAAATGAATGCTAAAAATGAGATATTTTGAAAAAGAAGTAGTATCAATAAGTTCAGTGCAATGGTTAGCCTTCCATATTGAAGGTCAATGCACATGGATAATCTCTTACATCAAGTATTTGTCAATTTGGCAACAAACATAGATTTGAAGGACTCAAACAGAAACCGCACGATCATCACAAGATCCCAGAAGAAACCACCACAACCGGCAGTCCCTAAGGCCCTACCCAAGCCAGAACGATCTTCCAAAAAAACACAACCCGATTCGAACTTCAACCAATCTTCCCAGCTTTGCCACATGTTTTGCCGTTGCATGGCTGGGCCCCCTCCTGAGAACATCCCTTTCCAGCCGGCACTTGTGAGTCGATGATTTTCCGGCTTTCCCGTATCAATCACGTTTTTTCTCTGGAGGGTAAATTCTGTTCCTAAATCAGGGAGTTTCAAACATTTCAAACCCAAAAAAACGTTCCTCAGCTGCACATAGGTCCAGGGATATAGGGTGAACCTAACCCCTTCATATTGGGAAATGCTTGGGGTGTCTCCCCCCCAAACCAAACCCTGGACCTTTCCCCTAACGGTGAATGCGTGTGCAAGGCCTGTGCTGCAGTTATTACAAGCTTTCTTGAGCGCAGAAAGTCCCAAGGTGCAAAGCCGGGGATTGACAAACGTCCGTCAACAGCTCCGCGACGGGTCGGAACCCGAATCCGTGAAACCAAGGTGAGTTGGTTGCTTTCCCTCCAAAAGAACATGATACCACCCGAAAACTAACATGGAACGTGCATATCACCACTTTGAAAAGGAGAAGCAACTTCCAAATCATCATGTTGTGTTATGTTTAGTTGGTGAGTTGGTTTCCCCCCAATGAAAACATGATAAATATGATAATGATAATCATATGAATAAAAGACAGTGAAAATTCTCATGAACGAAACGCTCCTTATGGTTTTTGGATGTTCCTGTTTGTTTTCCATGATGAATAGCTGTGGTTTCATATATGTTCTCGGTACTTGAAACTGACTCTTCCAAGACTTGCGAAACGCAAAACTGTCTCATCCCTTCCCTGGAAAATAGCGCGGGAGACCAGAATTTTCTTGTTTGTCGCTTTGGAGTTGTACCTTAAAAACGATCCTGTTCAACACCTCAATGGTTTCTGACAATGGTTGTTTTCTCAATTTTTCCAGCTGGATGAAAGATGTGAAGTCGACATTTGTTTCATGTCTTTTCCACGTTTTACGAAATATGTTGGTCCTCATTTGACTGGTCGCGCGATGGACTTATTGCCATTGAATTTGAGAGTGTTTTCATCATCGTGGTCCCCCAAAGTACATGGAATATGCCAGGCATCATCATATAAATTACCAATTTTTTGGGAGGTCAAACATTCAAATCAAAGCTATGGTAATTTTGAATAATTTTGAGGGATTTTCCTCAATAGTGCATTGCTTGGGGTGGTGATATAATGACCCCTGCGTGGCCCATGGTGCCCATTTTCAACAGTTGCTGGTATGGGTAATCGTTTATTTCGCTAAATTTGTGAGGTTATGCGGGGGTCATCTAACGAATCGAAAATGTTCCATGCCTTGAGCAAAGAAGGTGATTTCCATGGGTCCTTGTCAATTATTATTCCTTCCCAATCCCATACCATCCATATATTTCGTATAATTGTCCTATGTTTTTGATCCCCAGAAATATCTTGACCAAATCTAAGAAAAGATACTGCTGCAATCGTCCCATAGCATTGGGAATAGATACCACCACCAAAAACGACTGGAAACCTGACTTTTCGCAGGCGGTCCGTTTGGCTGCCTTGTCACCTTTGCGAGTGATGTCCGGGGGAATGGCCCAGCTGGTGGGATGAGTTGGGCGGGTGGGATCAACGGGACGTTTTTCTCTGGCAACGCCAGGGGTTTTTCATTGCCCTAAGAATCATTGATTGGACTGATTGGACCCTCGAAAAAAGAGGGGGAAAAAAGAGATGTGCCAAAATGGCGCCTTTTGAATCTCCAAATGCTTTGGTTCAACCACCAACCAGTCATTGAATTCTCCACCGTTTTGTTTTTCAAGCAAGAGATCAACCCTGTAGCCTTGTTAGCTGACGACAGTTTTGGATACCCTCCGTTGATGATGGCTCATCAACCAACCCTTCCCTAACAGTACCCTGCTCAGTTTATAGCCGGCCTTCTTAAGGGAAACCAATGGGATTTCATAAACCATTGAACAAATCAACTTTTGATGTTCCCATAGTTTCTAATCAACCAAAACCCCCTCATATTTCCATACCATCCATGTATGGTATACTTTATATTTACCTACATTTACCATAACAATCAACCATTCATATAGGTAAATATACCAATCCCATGGATGGTATGGGATTGGTTTGCCTTTGAACACCCCGGCTGTTTCTGGTGGGGGTTACGTTGACCCTCCATTGAGGTTGGAAGGTTTTTCAGATCACGAAGCCTGGACCCAGGCGATTGACAGCATGGGATGGGAAGTGGGGCGGGGATAGACCCTGGACCATGGGACTGGTATATTTACCTACATGTTTATCTAAATTTATGGTAAAAATGCATGGAAAATATTCCATGCATGAATCCTAGAGTTGACGTTTTTTTGTGGCGAAAGTTTGGCCAAAATATGTTTTTTTGCTAAGAATGGCAATTCCTGGAAGAAAGACAATTATCTAGATAAACACCCATATATATATATATTTATATTTATATATATATTCATTTATAATTTTATATATAGATATACTATATATATACACATTCATATACACATATAACGGACCTATTTTTTAATAAGGTTTCTGAAGGCTATAAATGGCCTGAAACACATGGCTGCAAATATTTGCTGCAGGCCTTTTTAGGTGGTTTCTTCATGTTTGGTAGCCAGTGACTGTGCTACTTGGTACACATCATAGTTCAACTTTGAAATCGGTTGCAAGTTTCATTGACCTGGAAGATGAATCAATTTTGACAATGTTTTGCTTTGAAATCAGTTGACGGTCAAAACCACTTGGCCGCTCTGGTTTCCAGAATTCTGCTCTATACTTTCAACAATTCCTTTGAAGAGGATAATCATCTGCCAAATCATCATTTCTTGGTTCCATCTTAATTTTCGGGTGTGTCTTTTTATCGTTGCGGTATGTGCCGTTACCACATTGCAAGATCATCATTCATTCTCACTCGTTCAAGGTTAGTTGTTTAATACAGTAACTTGAAATGGCGATAAGGGTCGCCAGGGGTGATTCATTTTTTTTTAACCCTAAATGAGGAGCCATTTGGAACCCCAGAATCCTCAAAATCACAGGGTAGGTGGTGAAACTTCCAGCATTTTGCTCTGGTTTTTCTCCCCAAACCTTGGGGGAAAATGAAGTTCCAGGTCCAAGGGCAGTTGATCGACTCAACCTTGGCGTGGAAACCAACCGACTGGGTTTTTCCGGTTGGGGAATGGCAAGGTGATATGTATAGGTACCCATAGGATCCATGGGATTGGTATATTTACACTCATTTATCACAAAAATCATCGAAATGTAGGTAAACATACAATCGTCCCATTGGTTGTCATGGGGGTTTCGTAGCATGGCCGTATGGATCTATGATCTAAGTTTGAAGGTTTCACCCCGAACCTTGGGGAAGATTTTCAATTTGACGAGCATATTTTGCAAATGGGTTGGTTCAACCACCAACCAGAAACGGTTTATACGGCATGTGGTTGGAAGGCACCAAATTTGGAACTCGGAACCGAGGCCCTTGGCTTTTAGCAGGGAAGCATTGTTTGAAAATTTCAGAAAGCCTTGGGCTGAAGGTCATTGTTCATATTCTACCCTTGTAGATGATGATGATGATGATGATGATGATGATGATGATGATGATGATCATGATGTTTTTTCTTTGATTGATCAAACAGAGATGACCAAGTCCAAGTATATGGGTTAGTATCTATAGGGATCAAAGAGACAGACGTGCATTTTGGAATACTGATAGTTAAGCTGCAGTCTAGCCACTAATCACTAGATATTTATACCTACTTAGAAACATGATATTCCCGTGTGTGTATTGAAGACTACCTTAGCCCTGACATAGTCTGACAAGGCAAGAAAGATATTGAAAATCTGGAGATGCCTTCAGAGTACATCTAGGAATGAATTGCCAATAATCCAGGAGCAAGACTCGTCAGTCATTGTGCAGTATGATTAAGGGACTACAACTACGTGACTCCCGGGCCTTAACTAGATGAATGTTACCTCCGGATGGTGGAACAAATCCCAATTTGATGAACAAAATGTATTCATCTCTCTTATCAGCTACGATGTTCCAGCAATAGAAAAATAATATATACAGTAACTCAGTAAATATGTATGGTCATTGGAAATGGATTTAAACAGGTGTGATGGGAAAATGCCCGTTGCATGTGATGCTCAAGCATCTTCTTTTTCTACGATTTTGCCGCCATATGCGCATTCACCTTGCTTTTCTGGGAGGTTGGCTCGTGTCATTACTGGGTCGAGAAAAACAACCAGACATTCATCATCTCATCACTCATACCAATTTACTGAAGGAAGAGATTCGTGCTGCCCGAGAGGCGGTGGATTTTCTGACTGAGGGACGTGGAACGTGTGAGTGGGAACTCTGGGCCACGAAGTGGGCCCTACGGATCAGTGTCTTTCTTGACGTGGTGTTGATACTGGTGATTTTTTGGGTGAGACAGTTTTTTCGTCCTCGGATTGCACCTGTCCCAGCTATCTTAGCTGATACCGGTGCCACATCTTCGGACACAGACGAAGCTCCTTCTTCGTCCCGGATTGGTTCTTGTGGGCCTCCTAAGGGACTAATTGGAAAGGGAGCTTGGGCCAGAAACCGTCCCACTCGTCCCTCTGACCTGAAGGGGGGAAAGTAGATTCACCATGGCCGACTACACTTTAGATCTGCCGGAAGTGCAAGTCTTAGTGAACTTTCCCCATGACAATGATGGTTTCTATTGGCACCATCGGGTGTTGCTTCACAGAATCGATGGAGCAGTATGGTTTGCCCTTACTCCTGACCACGAGATTGTTCGCCATGACCTGAATGGAATAACCCATCGGGTATTGTCCCGTAGGGCGGCTTTTCCAGAGGACATCTCTCATGAAGTATATGCACATGATCCCATTGGGCGCACTCAGCTTGATGCCTTTCGTCGTCAGGCGAAGGTGCAAGCTGTCATATTAGGTCAGGGTGACCCTGAACCTTTGGAAGCTTCTACCTGGATGATTTCAGAGGTTGGCCATCCCAAGTTTGGCACTAGCATTGATGAATCCTTGCTGATGAACACGGCAACGGGGATTGCTATGACTGACAAGGGAATTGTGGTCATCGAAGGTGCTGAGACTTTCATTGAGAGGGTGCTCAACAAGGACCTCGAGACATGGAAGAAACAGAAAGGACTCGAGGGTGGTGACAACCGTCTTTTGGGCGACCATGTTGACATCGCCGGCAAGCGAGTTTTGGGCTTGGCGGAAGCCGTCAATCTCATGAAGGGCAGTGACAAAGATGAGGAGACAGCAGATTTTCCGATTTTTGGTACTCGAGCTGCACTGGAGTTCCATTCAAGTGTGGCTCGTGGACAAGGCAACCTGCTTAGTTATCACAGTGAATGGTTGAGATTGAGTGGGGTTGGTAAGAGGACATCGGCTGCTCACATTCATTTCAGTTTGTGTGAGGCTCTACGTCTTCTTCATTCTTGGGATCAAATAGATCCTTCCACTACTGCCATAGGAGAGCATTTGACCAGGTGGACTATTCAGACTGAACTCGCTGTTGAGCGAAATCCGGCACAACCGGACTACAGTGGGCTTGACATTGTTTCTGGCTCATCGATTCAGGGGGATGGCCGTGCTACAACAGCGAAGTTCAGTGAATTTGTCACCTCACGTCTCAAGGAGAAAGCTCAAATCTGGAAACAGGAGAGATTATACAATCAAGAGAGGCGGGCTGGTCGGGGCAAAGGTGGTGGTGGAAAAGGTGAGGATGACAGTGATGATGAGATTGGGAGGCGTAAGAAGAAGAAGAACAAGAAAGCTAAAGGGGCCGACAAGGAGGCCCCGTCCGCCACATGACTCAGTGGCTTTCAGCTGGTGGCTCCGCCGGGGATATCCCTACCACTGGCTTTCAGGCGGATGTTGCATGCAGATGGAAGGAATTCAATTGCCGTCAAGCTTCGGACCATCGAAAGCATGGAGATCCCTTCCCTATGCCTAGACTTGGAAAGCCGATGCTGGCAAGACCGCTGTCTCGGAGGCTGGATGCGGCCCTTGGGTCGTTGAATCGCTTATCCTCAGCTGTTTTTGAAAAGACCGACAATCCTGGACTCCCTCTTACACTTGTACAGTCGTGGATGATGGATGATCTGGAGAGGAGGGTAACGGCCTATGGTGAGAAACCACCGGACTTAGATGAAGAGGCCTGCCTTCGTGAACTCAGCGCCAACCTGTATACACAGGAGGCCAACCATGTTGTGCAATTAGATGCAAATGAGATCAAGATCCTTGGTCGACAACTCCAACCACTCTCTGCATTGGACTTGGCACCCCCTCATGCAAAATGTGTTTTGGACGACTTCGCCTCAAGTGTTGAAAGACCCACCTTCGAACTTGAATCTTTGAGGAGCAATGGGAAACTTGTGGAACCTCACTGGGACCCGGCTCTCAAACAAGATCGGGTCGCTAGATTCCAGCTCTATCAACGGCTCCATGCATGTGGCTTGATGACGGGGCGGTTGCGACAAAAGGCTCGGATGGGTTTCTTCGCTGTGAGGAAGAAAGGTGATCGACCTGGAAACAAAGGTTGATAGTGGACTGCAGACAGGCCAATGCTCTTCAGCAACGACCTCCAACTACGCACCTGGCCACTCCAGCTGGTCTAGCTGCACTCGATTGGACTGAGGAGACTTTGCGAGAAAATGGCTTCGACTATGTTGACCCCCTCTCAGAGGCTGGTATCGAAACTGGTGACGTTGGTGATTGTTTTTATAACTTTGCCATCCCACAAGCCTGCAGTTGGTTTAGCACTGGAGATCATGCAACTAGGAAGGAGATGAGGGCCTTTGGCTTTGACATTGAGGAGATCTACAACGAAGAGACTGGACAGTGTGAAGCTCTGGATGAGGGTACGGCGGTATACCTCTGTTTCGCAGGGGTTCCAATGGGCTGGTCCTGGGCACTATGGGTGGCACAAGAAATCGTGTGTCATCAATGTTTGCTTGCAGTCGGTGGTTCACCGGCGGAGTTGGTGCAAGATCGGAAGCCGGCTCCTGACATACAACCTGCTCGTGCGCCACTTGGCGTTTACGTGGATAATGTACACACCTTTGGTGGGCAGAGACAGGATGCAGTGGATCGCATGCAACTGATTTCAGAGCATTTCAGACAGTTGAATATTCCTTTTGAAGTAGATGGTGTGGCTAACTCACCTCAGTTGGACACCTTAGGCATGACATTCTCTTTTGATCGGGGCGTGAGAGTCAGAGGCAAACAGACTCGCGTTTGGCGTTTGCGGGGTGCCTCCAGAGCATTGTTGAGAAGGAGGAGAGTTAGTGGTGAGACGTTGAGAATCTGGTTGGGACATGTCAACTTTCATTTTCTTCTGGCTAGACCACTTCTTTCGACTTTATCTGCAACATATAAATTTGCAATCACCCATCTTGGTCACAGGTTCCCTCTCTGGCCTTCAGTGAGGAAAGAAATCAAGACAGTTTTAGGCCTGCTGCTGATCGTAGAAAAGAATTTGTCAGCTCCCTTGAACACAGAAGTGTATATTGGTGATTCATCAGACCGTGGGTTTGGCATGTTATCTCGGCATGCCAGACATGATCAGATTCGAGCAGAACTGTCGTGGCGAGAACGCTGGCGTTTCCTTGAAGGCGATGACGTCACAGCCTCTTGCCATCCCAACAATGGTGGCCCAGAACATGGGGATCCAGATGAGGAGGATTTCACATTTGTTGGCGCCCGCCCAAAGGCAGGTGTTGGGATTGACACAGCTTATGGGAAACAGCTTGTGCACAACATGCAATCCACGGTTGCTAAGAGGACACCACAACAGTCATTGTTTGGGGAAGGCACCAAGAAACGAACATTGATCCAAGTTCCAGGTATTCCGGAAGTGGCAGACCATTGGTCTGACCCAACTACCTGGGACCTCATTGTTTCGGGAGCTTGGCGAAGGCCACAGGAACACATAAACATTAAGGAGGCCAGGGTCGCATTGATGTCCCTCCGCAGGGCTTGTCGAACAGTCCGAAACCTCGGTACTACAAGCTTGACGCTCAGTGACAACCTTGTCACGGTGCTATCATTTGAAAAAGGTCGTAGTGCTAGCGGCCCCCTCAACTCATTATGTAGAAGGGCAGCCGCATACGCCATTGGTTGCAACATCAACTGGAGACTACGCTACATCAGCACAGATAAGAATGTGGCGGATGCTCCTTCTAGAAGGTTTGGTGAGGACCTCCCAAAGATTTTGAGGAGACAACATGCTGGACAATCCTTGGATGCTCACTTTAGCATCGACTCTCTGGAGCAAGGTCGTGCGGCGGCAGTTTCTTCAAGTCAGCGGAGGGTTTCCTTTGATCCAGGCAAGAAAGCCTTCTTGGAGCTTTTCTCTGGCAGTGGCAACTTGTCGGCTTCTTTCAAGCGGTTGGGGGGGCGTGTTTTTCCTGACTTTGAGATAGCCAAAGATGACATATATGATCTTTTGAACCCCTACGTCCAACAGTTTGTGATCAGCTTGATTGTTGGGCGGCATGTGTGGTATGTGCATTTGGGCACGCCGTGCACGGTTTGGAGTAGGGCCCGTCATAATATCCGGGACATTGCCAAGGCTCGTAGAAAAGAGAGGCAGTCAGTGGCATTGGCGATTTTCACATGCCGGGTAATCAGGGAATGTATCAAGAGAGATGTTGCTTTCTCACTGGAAAATCCTTTTTCTTCTCGACTTTGGCAATTTGGTCCGGTGATGCAACTCATTCAGAATAAGAAGTGCAGCCTGATAACTTGGGACATGTGTCAATATGGTCAACCATATCGCAAGAGTACCACCCTACTGACAAATGAAGCAGCTCTCCACGGCCTAGGACGTCGATGTCAAGGGGGGCACAAACATGAACACTTGCAGGGGTCAGTTAGAGTAAAGATTGATGGAAAGTTTGTCCGTCGAAATAGAACCTCACTGGCTGGAGCATATCCTTCTTCCTTGTGCAGTGAATGGGCTCGAATAATGACTGAGGTTGGACCAGTTCAGGGGCTTGGGGTGGTGCGGTGGCGTGAGCGTGATGGCTTCATTGGGGCTTTGCAGGAAACGTCCAATAGTTTTCAACGAACGGCTATCAAAGCTACCACTGGCACAAATCCAGAGCCTCGGAAGGCGAAGGACGTCTCAGCCTTCGCAACTGAACTCGAAGCCGGTGACTACATCAGACAACACCCGGTCATTTTTGGGCACTTCACCAAAGCGGACATCCAAAGGGAAAATGAGAAAAGCAAGTAGTTCCCATTCCAAACGCCAGTCAACAGTCAGGTATGGATTGGACGGCTCACCTGTACCATCCAACATCAAGCTTCGATGTTTGAAGGTGTCACAAAATACATTGACACGATACCTGCAGAGCATTGAGGATTTCAAAGTTTGGTGCAGACAGAAGAAGAAGAAATTTTCAGACCGCGACCTGGATACATCAGTCAACTCATATATCAGCTTCCTTCATTCTTCAGATCAGGAGTTAACAGTTGCAAGCTATTTGATCTATGGCCTGCAGCTCCTTCAATGCAATATTCCAAAGGAACAGTTTTTGGTTGTTTCAAAACAATCTCTCAGTGGTTGGAGACGCCAAGAGCCCGGAAAGATGCGAGTCCCCGTTCCGGAGGAATTCATTTTTGATTGTGGATTGTTAGCTCTGGAAGAGAAACGTGTTGATATTGCAATGGCCCTATCGCTGCAATATGATGGCTATCTTAGACCATCAGAGGTTTTGGGGCTTACGACTCGTCACATTCAAGCTCCTGCAGGTAGACGTTACTCCAAGTGGGGGGTTGTCATTGCTCCCTCATCGTGATATACTAGAGACCACTAAAACTGGCAAGAGTGATGATTCGGTGCTACTTGGCGACCAGCCGCATAATGCTTGGTTGGGGGAATGCTTGAAGCTTTACATGAAGACGGTAGACAGTACGTTGTTCCCAAATCTCAATTTGCATGGGTTTGAAGATTGGTGTAAACGAGCCTGCATGACCTTACAATATCAATCAGTATGTATCATGCCCCATGTGATCCGGCATTCCGGAGCAAGCAATGACGCCTTTCATGGCCGCCGGCCATTACAAGACATTCAAAAACGGGGAAGATGGGCAGCCAAAGCCAGTGTGACCAGATATGAAAAGCATGCCTTGTTACTGGCTTCATGGCGGCAGTGTGCAAAGTCGCGCAAACAACTTGTGCAACGTAGATCTCAATCTTTCCCTTCTGAGATGGTGAAATTCTTGCGACATAACGGATAACCAGAACATGAATGGGAATTTGACAGGCACAGATCTCTGGCAGTAATGTTCCACAGCTGTGACAGGCAACCATTTGATTTGATATCAATGAGCCCAACCACAGTGTCTCACAACGTTGGCACAGCAAACAACTGCGTGGTCAAAAGTGGGCATTGGTGACAGAGCTTTTGTTTGTATCTTGGGATGTCTCCACTGCGGCTGGAGGTTCAAACCGGTGTGATGTTAGGGCAGCCTGAGGAGGAGCCACCCGCGGGTGAAACTCCGATCTCAGCTGCATTTCCTCCCGTAGTTTGCTTTCCGGGGCGGAAGCATCCTAGAGCTGAAGAGGAAGAGGAACCAGAGCCAGCTCCATTCACAAGTGTAGATACTTTAGTGCCTTCCGGTTACATTGACCGTCGTGAGGATAGTTTGCTAATTGGAATTGACAACCTCTCGGGGTATCTGACATTTGTGGATTGGGGTGACTGGGATCGCAACGTGGACCTGATCTGTGACTTGCCCAGCTATCGTGACACTCGGTGGTACGTGTGCTGGAAGATAGAAGGATCTGATCATCCCACTGAGCTATCTGGTTTGCATTTCGGCCGGGACAAAAAGGCCTACAACGGATTAGTGGCAGCTAACGGTGGAACCGTCAGAGGCCTTCGATTCCAGCGAGTGAGTGGTCCAGAGGCCGCCTGCTTCAACTACGTGCAGGAGGCCAGGGAGCATAACGTTCCTCTCTTCTTCAGCTCTAGGATCTTCCTATGGCATTGAAGATTTATGAACCAGGTGACGTGGTCTTTTTGAAGCTGGAAGGAGATTTTGTTCCTGCATGGCGACAGGGACTGGTAGCCTCAGTTTCAAGAAAAAAGGGAACAATCTATCTGGTGGTCCGTGTTTTGGACAAGGAGTTGGAGAACAAGGAGAGTGGACTGACAAGCTTCGATTTGGAGCAGAACAAGTTTATCCTAGTGCAGGGCTCTGCAAAAAAGCTCCGCAGTCAGTGTGGGGCATCAACGCACAGGGCTTTGGAAATAGACACCAAGATGCTGCTCGACAAGGCAGTAACGGTGTTGTCCGAAGGGGACCTGCAGTGGGTGACAGCATCAGAAGATTTAGAGGAAAGTCACAAGACCGTGACAAAACACCTGGAGCCATCCGACGAGGAGTCAGACAGTTCCGGGGAGAGTGGAGACAGCGGGGAAGACATTCTGAAACTTCTGAAACGAGCAAATCGTACGCAGCCAGCCGGGGCTACTGGTTCAGAAAATGTCGAAAGCAGCAGATCCAAGAGCAAAGGGCGCTTTGTTTTGCTGGAGGGCCGGAAGAAGCACAGCAAGGACGAAGAAAAGATAGACATGGACGGATTGATTATGAAGAGTCTTGCCGGGGCAGCCAGTTCCGGAAATGTCGACCTGAACGCCTTACTGCAGATGCAAATCCTCAAGCAATTGCAGGGAAAAAAGGGCAAGAAGAAAGACAGTCTGGAGTCAGCAGAAAGCTCCGGCTCATCGCAAGAGCATTCGTCTTCGGAAGAGAAAGTTCGTCTGAAAGGTGCAGGAAAGGCTCTCAAGGCCTACAGACAGACCCATCGTGCCATGAAGAAGCAGCCGTTGAAGCACGTGAAAAGATACGTGCGAGAGATCAAAGAGCAGTTGGGGGCCACCAACGAGACACCTTTTTCTCTGAGCGATTGGTCAAAACGAATCAACTGGGGAAAAAACAAGTCGCTAATGCGACTCCACTATGGGATGTCCGAAGTGCTAGAGACGCTCCTCAAGGGCAAATCAGAGCAAGCAGCATTGCAACTGACAAACCTGTTGAGGGCGACTCATCAGTGCAGTCTCGACGGTGGCAACTGGAAGGTGGCGTGGCTCCTAACGCATCTTGCCGACCCCCTGGACCGTCCGCGGTTCGGGGGGGAGGCGCAAAGTCTCGAGATCATTGCTTCATACGTACGTGCCATGGGGGATCTGGAAAAGCGCAGCAAGTGGATGCCAACTGCAGCCGACGAGGAGTTGGACAAGGAGCCGAGAAAGGTGAAAGGAAAGGGCCGTGGAAAGAAGGGAGAGGAAGGCACCGGAGAGTGAGTGGCGATGAACATTCACAAGGATTTCGTGGTCAGTCAGCCAAGGCTGTGATTGGGTCCCTGTGGCCTACTGACATAATTAATATGCAGTATGGATCTTTTTCAAGATACTATAGGATTCACAAAGGGTTCCATGTCGGAACCGGGGAAGAAACGCCCACTGTCGTCAGTGGGATAACATTGTTCCCGTCCAGGCTCCCGTGGACCACTCCCCCGGGTAAGTCTAAGAGGCGAGGCCCCCCTGATGAAGTTTATAGGGTGGGTTTTGAATGGATGCATCAGCTTTGGGCTTTTATGAACTTCCTAGATAGTGGTTCCCCCTGTTCACACGAGGCAGCAACTGCTTCTGTTCTTAGGGCCTCTAGGGGAAAATGGACTGCCCAGCACGAGAGCTTAGCTAGGACAATGTTTAAGAAAGTTTTGCGGTTTTGTGCCCATCCTAGGGGGACCATGGAGAGAGGTACATCCCAACTTGAAAAATTAGTTGAAAGAATTCAAGCAAGTAGTTATGACCCAAATATCGACTTAGATGGAGCCATGTGTGGAGCAATGGAGGTGGACCCCAATCGTGTTTCTTTGCCAGAAACTGCTGGTGTGTTGGATCCAAGGGATCACCTGCAAGGTAGGCAGTTGGTTGAGTTCACAAATATGCCCACTAACATTCCCACGTTGTGTAGTTCATCATTAGACCCACCCGCATGTCATAAAGTAAAAGATGAAGATTGGTGTGCCTTATTGAGAAAATTATACGAAGCCAAAATGATCACCTTCATACCTAAGGATAAAGCCTACAAGGAGGGTCGAAAAGTCATTCGGGGCGGTTTGTTTGCAGTGCCACATAAAGAGAATTCAGACCGTTTGATAAATGATCGCAGACCCTTAAATTCTAGGGAGAAAAAATTAGGATGGTGTGAATTGCCTGCGGGCCCCATGCTAGCTCAACTGGTCCTGGAAAAAACGGAAAGCATTAGAGCTTCTGGGGACGACCTGTCCAATTACTTCTACCTAATTAAACATTTGGATGAGTGGCTTCCCCGAAATTGTTTTGGGCAACCCATAAAAGGTTCAATGTTGCCGGACTTGGGCCTATCACCAAATGTGACCTACATGGCTAGTTTCAGAGTTTTGTGTATGGGTGATCAAAACGGCGTTTGTATTGCTCAGGCCACTCATGAAGGAGTCTTAAAAGCAGCCAATTGCCTAAATGAAGATCAGACCCTTAACTACCGGAAAGTGTTCCCAGCCTCTCGAACCCTTGAAGGACTTTACATTGATGATCACTTGGTTTTCCAGGTAATCCACAAGAAACAGTTCCGGGATAGGTCAGAGGAAGATGACATGAAATTACTTGATGCTTCTAGGGAAAGATACCGAGAGTTAGGACTACCTCGTTCTTCTAAAAAGGCATTTCAAAAAGAGTACTCCTTTAAGGCTTGGGGCACATGTGTTGATTCAAGTTCGGGTCGAGTAGGAGCACCTCTTTCAAAGCTTCGTCAAATAGAAGGGTTAGCGGTTGCGCTTTTGAGTGGGGGGAGAATCACCAAGAAGGCACTGCAAAAACTAATAGGTCTGTTTGTGCATCCTTTCATGCATCGTAGAGAGTGCATGTGTGTGTTCCATCATGTTTATCAGTATATGGACCGCATGAGAGAAGATGTATCTTTGCGCATGCCACAGCATATTAGAGATGAAATAGCAGTTGCCGTGTTGTTACTCCCCCTGTCGTGCAGTAACATTCGTTGGCCCATCTCAGCACAGCTGTCTGCAACAGATGCCAGCTCGGGAGGTGGAGGACGTGCCAGCACTGTCACCACACGTGTTTTTGCGAAAAGCTTATATAGATTAGGAGAACGAAGGGGTGAATATACTAGACTTGACTGGTCGGATTTTCCACTTGAACCACCTTCAAATATGGAACGGCTACCAGAAGTTTTAGTTGAGACACTGATGCAGCATTCTTGGACTTCAACACAGTCATGTCGTTTTAGTAAGAAAGAACACATTAACTTGTTGGAACTTGAAATGCTAAAGCAAGAAGTGAAAGACCGTGTTAATTCAGGTAGGTCAAATCAACGTGTCGTAAACCTGTGTGATTCGAGGGTGGTGGTTGGTGCATGGGCAAAGGGTAGGAGTAGCTCTAAGCAGCTAAACCACCGGCTAAGGTCTTGTCTCCCATGGATGTTGGCAGGTGAAATCTCAGTAACCAACCTCTGGGTGGACACAAAAAGCAACCCCGCAGATTTCCCCTCAAGGTTTAGACCGATACCACCCCCTGATAATAACACGATACTACCCTATGATTTGATAGAGCCAGATGACATGAAAAAATTGCAGATTCCCCGATCACCCGCGGAACAGCAGTTGCTAGCCAGTGAAGCAACTAGCAAAATGCAGGATGTAGTGTTAGAAGAACCAAAAAGTTTTGGGGTGAAAGAGTTGGTTTATCCCAAAGTACCGTTAAAATTTGCCCCAAAAACGGAGCCCAAATATCCTGTGGAAGACAAGATAGCATGTGCCGTCAAAACGTCTTCAGAGAAAAAGCCTCCTGAAGAGAAACCTGTTTCCGGACAGATTGCTTTCAAGGAGATCTTCGCAGGAAAAGCACGGCTGTCTGACGCTATGCAGCGGGTGCACGGGGTGAGGGTGATGGATCCCGTTGACATAAAACCGTTAAAAAAGGGCATACATTCCCAGGACATCCTGAACGAAAAGTTTTACGGTAAATTAAAACGGGAAGCAGCCATCCCCGGGCAATTGTGGCATTTTGGTTTGCCCTGTGGTAGTTTTTCCATACTACAGCACTCAAATGGGGGTACTCGTAGAAAGTGTTGTCCTCAGGGAAATAATACTTTGGAAAGAGAAATCATAGGGAATGAAATACTTAGACGTACTTGTGTCCTGATTGGTATTCTTGAGAAACATGGTAACCTTTGGACTCTTGAAAATCCTGCTTCTTCATATGCTTGGCTGATGCCAGTTCTCGCTTCTCTTGTGGATAGACCTGAGATTAAGAAAGCAGTGTTTCATCAATGTGCTTATGGCTTAAAGCTCCCGGATAAAAATGGGATACTAGGTCCGTGCAAGAAACACACAAGGGTAGTGGGTAACCTTCCAAAGCTAAGTGAATTGAGTCGCAGTTGTACATGCCAACAAGAACACATACATGCGGTTGGGGGCTTCCGTACCAAGCAAGGTTGGAAAAGAAGGTCTGAGATTGCAGGGCACTACCCCCCTGCTTTATGTAGGAACTATGCAAGAGTTGCCTCCTTTTGTTCTGAGTCAAAATAGGGTCATGTGTAATGATTGCAATGCATGCAGTTTTTTTAGGTCATAGTTTTTTGTTTTGCATAGGAGTGGATAGCGCACTAGCCATGGGTAAGAGACACAAGCCTTTTCGGAGCCATGATTCGTCGGTGCTATTTCGTTTAAGCAGATTCTCAGATGCCTATCGTAGTAGACTGCTAAATGGGATGGTAAATCTTCAACATTATTGTGAAAAGTCTTGGAACGTGAAACTTGACTTAGTGCTTCGTCGTGCAAAGGTAGCGGATAAAGTACTAAGCCAATTTGTTCTGACTAGACATGAAGAGTTGGGGGAAAAGGGACTTAGCCTAGTAAAACATGCCATTCTTGGATGCCAACATGTGGTGCCGAGCCTTCGTAATCAATTGGCAGTCACGTGGGCAAACGTAAAAGTTTGGGAAGAGAAGAGACAAACCAAGTTGAGACCCCCTTTGCCAGTGGCCATTTGGCTTTTAATGGTTGGATTAGCTAGGGCCCATGGTTTAGTTGCCTCATCAGTTCAACAGAAGTGTGAGTGGGATGCTTTTTCGTGTCTTTTAGAAGTGGGCCTGTTGTGCTTACTCAGACCGGGGGAGCTATTGAGAATAACCACCCGTGACATTTCGCTTCCTGAAAATCTGTCATTGAGTCAGGGACAAGCAGCCATAAGAATAGAATCTCCCAAGAATAGGAGGCAATTTGGCAACTTTCAGTTCGTTAGTTTGAAAAATCCGAGCACCATCGCTCGCCTGCGAGATTTAGTGGCTGCAGCGGGTGATAGACAATCCTTGTGGCCGGGTCCGCCCTCAAGATTTAGCAGGTTGTTCAAACAGATAACTAGTGAATTAAAGTTAGAAGATTGCAAATTCACACCAGGGAGTTTACGGCCGGGTGGGGCAACGTTCCTATTCGGGGAAGGAACTCCAATCAATGTACTCCGTTTTCTTGGTAGGTGGACTGCTGAAAAATCATTAGAACACTACATACAGCATGCTATGTCGACAAAAATCCTAAATCAGCTGAATAGTGACACCACTAGGAGACTAAACAAACTGGCATTCCATTGTTTGTGCCTGGTGGTGCATCCCTCAATTTCTTTCCCAGCGCCATGTGTTAGAAGTGGACACAAGATTAGCCAAGCAGTGACGGTGGCTTGGTGTCTGCAATATGCTAAGCTTGAAAGAAAAATATGGGAAAGAGCTGGTGAAGGGTGGCAGTCTTAGTGGTGTCGCCTATGAGACAGTGTCAAATGAAAAGATCCGTAAAGTAGCAAAACGCTATGCTGGAGACCCAGAATTCGTAAAGTATGCTCGTAGAATGGTGGTCTTGTTGGACCTCAATGATGAGTCAGAGCCCTTAGCATGTGTGCCAGTGCAAGCTAAGAAAGACAGTTTCACAGAAGTGTCACCTGGAAGTGGGAACACGTGGAGAGCAATGGCCGTTTCATTTCTCTGCAGGTGTTGGAAATCAACAACTATAAGGTATCTATGCTTGTTGGGGGCCATGGTCTTCATTTGCAGGCCTTCGGTTTCAACCATGTTAGCGCGAGTATTTGTGAACTTCGCACGCCTGACAGTTAGGCGCATTCTGCATTTTTTGTCCATATTGATAGAAGGCATGATGGATGAAATAATAATGCAAATTGAATTCACAGTCCGAGATGCACTGCCAACTGTCCCGGAAGTTACACAAGCAGCACGAAGTTCGTTTAACCTACTATCGCATGTCTGCTCGGGTGTAATAGGTGCAATCATTAGCATACTCATATCGCATCGTAGAATCCAACAAGCAGGATGAGCACCGCCTTTGGGTTGCACTCCTCCTCCACCCCACCACCACCTTGGGCGGGATTTGGATTTTAGCAGCTGCATGTTTACTTGGTTGTGACAACAAAAAGCAAGCATCATTTAGTGATTTCGTTGCATCCGGTCGTTGCAGCCGAAAGTTTCTTGCAAGCAAAGTACTCAGCAACACGCTGAGCACACATAAACCTCTGGACGTTCCCCATGCATGAAAAAAGGAGCGGACTGAGCTAAAGCAGTGAGCTGTGGATGTCATATATATGTTATATTCAACATTGCTTCTAGCAAAGAATTGTTTACCACCTGTCATCAGGCTGTTCCAATCGTCCATCTTTTCACCGAAAATCCTGGGAGAACATCTCAGTAGATTGAGGCTTTGCTGAGTATCGTTACAAGTCCAGAAGTGCAGTGGAGATGTTGGATGACTCAGATTTTTTTTGGACAGATGTCACTGTTGCCTAGACATCCAAATAAATAAATACCTTCTTGGGAGGTGTTTTAGTTTTAGGTATGTTTTTAGGGTCCAAGTATCTCCTCAAAAGATGGCCCTGGATGGTCCTAGGGTGTTGATGTCAGGGGAAGCAGTTGATATGTGCCAGCTTCTTCCAGCCATGACCCAAATGGAGGTCACTTAACCCTCTGAAAAGGGTCAAGAATAAAGCAAACAACAAAGGGTCGCTGGAAACGAACCTGGTGGTTGTATCAGTTACATCATCTTGGAACTACCCCCCACCCAGTAGCAGCATGTAACAGTCAATACCAGGATTATTCCATTTTTGATTGGGAATCCTTGTCAACCTTCATTTGTGACTGTTCCTGCGTGGGGGATGAACTTAAGTTATATCCTATTATTATATACATTGGCTATCAACAACATCCCAGGTCTTGGTCCCAGGAGTTTTGAAAGGAAGTTGCAATCAGCGGGCCGCTGATCCCAGCGGCAACCTGGATAGCATCCGAAATTCTGGTTCTAGGATGTTGTTTTTTTTCCCCTTAGAATCAGCCGGGATCTCAAGTCACTGGTGGGGACTGGAGATTCCATACAACCCCAGCTACCCCATTAAGAAAGTGCCTTTTAAAGGGCCTTATAGCTCCATTTACTGTACAACTAATTAGTAGGGGCCAAACACCAAAGTTGCCGAGAAGTTTCGAGCCTTTCAAGCCTGGCTCGAAAACATGAGGTCTGAATCTGGTCAATCTCTTCTTGGTCGAGGAGGCCGAAAGCGGCAGATACCAGGCAGGGGGTCACTTGTTGTTGAGGGGGAACCCAAAAATGGAGGTGGATGGAAGATGATTTTCCTTTTCAATGGGGTGATTTTTAGGTTCCATGTTAATTTTCAGGGGTGTAGACACATTTCAGATGTATGAATTTATGACGCTGTTTTATTATGTAAGACTAGGTGGTGGCAACTCAAATATTCTTCATTTTCACCCCTATTATGGGGAAGATTCCCATTTTGACTGTTATTTTTTCAAAGGGGTTGGTTCAACCACCAATTAGAAGAATATTTATGTATGATTATGCAAATATTTGTATGTCGACCTGCTGTCATTTGTCCAACAAATGGAGGTCTAGATTTGTTGAAGTTGCTTGGATTTTATATGTTTAATATTGTTTTATGTAGATTAGAGGGAAAACCATTACAAGTTGTATATAGGGGTCTATTCTGGTGAAAGTGTTGTGCTTTTGAATGCTTGGGGGTTGTTTCGTTGTTTGTTTGTGTGTGTGTGTGTTGTTGTTGCTGTTCCTCATGCTGCTTGTGGTGTTTTTGTTGTTGGTGGTGGCAAATTATGTTCGCACACTTCCAGAAAGATCGGTTCACACCATTCCCTACCGAAGGGATCAAGCAAGTCTTCTGTCAGAGGGCTTCCAGTGAAACATCTTACTAGGTGGTTTCAAACATTTTTTATTTTCACCCCTATTTGGCTAAGATTCCTATTTTGACTAATATTTTTCAATGGGGTTGAAACCACCAACTAGCTTAGTTTTGTCATTTCACATGTTTTCACCTATTGATTTTTCTCAGCCTCTCGAAAAAAAGCCTTGGGCAAGTTCAAGGTTGGCAAGCAAAACTGGACAGCTTGAATGCATAAGAAATTCCGATGACCCTAAGGTTAAAACTGCAAGTTGCCATCAGTAATTGCCTGTGCATATTGCGGCAATCATTTCCTTCTGGGTGAGGCAATGTGAGACACTTTCAGACTTTTTCTATTCCCAAATTGGCCCAAACCCCCATACAAAGTGGGCCCCTACCAGTTATAAGTGGAGTTATAACCCCTATAAATGGCCTTAAACACATGGGCACATGCGTAACTGCGGTTATTTTATGCGACTTATAGGGGCTATAATAACCCCAGCCCATTTATAGCTGGTTTTATAGGGGCGCACACTTTGTAACAGGTTGAAACCATTCAGTCCTTGTGGCCAGGTTACTGAGAGAACCATGCAGCAGTTGCTTGTCCTTTGGTCACGACCTCGGTTTTTGATATTTCACACTTTTGTGGCCTGATGGTCGGCACCAAAGAAATTGATGGATTTGTTCATCTAGTTTTCTATGCTATATATGTATTTTTTACATATATGTGTGTATGTGTACAAGTCCTAAGAAGGTGTTTGAGTGTTAAGGTTGTGTGTGTTTTAGAATCTGATTTGGAATAACAAATAATTTTCTGAGGTATTTTTGGAATGATTTGGATGCCCCAGTAGGGGTTAAGAGTGCAAAACCTTTCTTCGTTAACCTACTTTTGTTTTGGCCCACCATTTATTGCCAATGGGCTGTTGATGGAACATTACACTGAATTATATATTATATATTTATATATACATTTCGATACCGAGTGGAAGGTAGGGGAAGCCTCAAAAAGGCATGCTGTTGTCAAACCAAAAACATGGCAGGCAGGTAGAACAACCAGAACACCGCGTTTTGCGTGCTGAGGACCCGTCCGGAGGAGGGCGAATATCTAATTCGCCATGCTTTGTTGGACGTTCTACGGGCCTTGGTTCTTATGCCACTTGGACTAAAAAGGGGGCTGGTTGGATGAGGAGGTTCGCGTTGCTTCACCGACCCTTCAGATCATCCAAGTGGGTTGGCAGTTTGGCTAAGAAAAGTTGGCGAAGCAATTGGTATGGAATGATATCCATTGTTTTTTGCTTTAAAGGAAGGGTTTCATATATCTCACCTGGTTTTCATGGATTTCAAAACCCTCAAGAGGAGTTTTTCCTTTGCCTTACAGGGTCTTGATATTGCCCAGTACTTGTTATAGGATATCTGTTCAACAGACAATTTCCCTCGTAATGAATTTTTTGTGCGCTGCAGTACTCTCCCTGAAACTGACATAGCCCATGAAAATCCCCATCTTTCCTGGCAAATTCCATCAACATGGTGGAATTCCATGGCTGTGTTAGTTTGCAGGAGTGTAATCAAACACGAAAAAATCATAAAGATCCACCCCATGGCCGCTGGCTATTTAAAGATTTGCTCAGGTCATGTCGTAGTCGTTCACCACGATTGCCCTTATCACAACCTTTGCTGAACTGCTGTCCGGGAACTTATGGGTTGGCCGGTAGATTGCTGTAAGAAAAGACTTGTTTTTGTCACCCTGCTGTTTCTGAAGAGACTATTAACCTTGTCATAAGCATTTTGAATGTCTATCACAGCTAGAAAACAAGCCAAAGGGATATGCTGCAATGGCAATTTCTTGGATTTTTCTTTCTCATTTGAATTCATCAGAATTCGGATTCTTCGAGCGGGAAGGATTGCGAGCAGCACAATTGAGTGGTCACACACTTGTCACTTCTGTAATTTGAACTATGTATATAGTATCTGCATAAGTCTATGTGGACCGTGGAAATTCATGAATATCCCATAAGCCACTCCCCCTTATTATTGAAACCATCACCTGCCCTCATATGATGAATTTAGATCTCAAAAATCACAATGATCATGGAATTTGAACGGGAGAAGTATGCTGTTTTTTCCCAAAGAAATACTTCTACAAAATCTCCAAGCCATTACCTACACGATCCATGTGACTGGTATATACATGTACCATAAAAAAACAAGCATTCATGTAGGTAAATATACAATCGACCCCATTGATCCGTCATGGGTTATGATCACAACCAACCTTTATGGTGCCGTTTTTTTCTCCGAGCCGAGGTTTAACAGTGATCTCGGATTGTTACAAGGTGCATCGAGGCGTGGCCACGCGAAAATTTGGGGAACATGTTTATCCTCCAAAGGTGACCAGGTGTTTTTTTTGAAAATCTCCCTGACAACTATAAGATTAGTACAAGGTGTGCCTTTCGGATCCAGTTATAAATGAGGTTATAACCCCTATAAGCAGGGTGAAATAACCCCAGTTACCGATTTATATCGGCCCCAGAACTCCACTTATAACTGATAGGGGCCAACCTTGTCCCCCGCAAAATTGAGGTGGTTCAGATGATTTTTCGAATTGAAAATGTGGTGACACAAATAGGTTCCGTGTTTCAGGGGTTAGTCCCTGAAAAGGAAGCCATTTCGAGGGAATTCTAAGGCGAATCATTGTTGAGAAGCTATAGTAATTTTCAAGGAAGGTCATTCGTTTGTACGTGAAGAAAAAAATCACCAATAGAAATAAGTAATCACTGAATCACACTGTAAAAACTCCTTTTGGATGTTTTTGTTCAGATTTTTTGTGGAAAGCTGGGGTAATAGTCGTGCATCGTTTTGAATAGTTTTTTCTCACTCCCAGAAATAGGACAGTGCCATAAGCCCGATCCAGGATACGCATCAAGTTCAATTTCCCAATATTGAGGTGATAGTTGGTTTTGATTTGTTTGGGGCAAGAGAGGTTTGAGAGGATTTGTTGCCTAGACATCTCAAGTACCTAAGTGTACATTACATATGTCATATATATATATATATATACACTAGGTTACTATGATTTCAGATAATATCAATTATTAAAATATAGTGATATAGTTGATTATATATATACATATACGAAGCTATTTCTATACATGTATATACTAGACATACAATATTTATCCCCTAGTGCTATTAAATACCTTGTTAGGTCCGGTGTTTTTGGGTACCCGTTTAACCCACTCCAAAACCACGACTCCAGGCGGCGCTGCAAACAATTCTGGCTATGAGGCGAGCGCAGCCCTACAGGCGCGGTCCCAGTCAGCCAGTCCGGGACGGGTCGGATAAACAAAGAAAACCAGCTGGACAACGAAAAAACGGCCTAGGGATCATTGAATTACCTATTTGGGGGGATCAAACATGATGCAAATATATGGTAATTTTGAAGGATTTCCCCTTAATGTTGGTGCCTTGTTTTTGGTTTGGTGTCATATAATGACCTCTGAAGGCCTCCTGGTTGTTTAGTTTTTTTTTGCGGATGAAAAACTACCCAGTTATTTGGGTGTTTCCTTAAATAATGGTACCCCCCAAATACCACAAAATGATCATTTTTAGTAGGAAAACCCATGGTTGCTGGGTACCACCATTTTAGGAAACCCCCATTTAGAGATGTTAATAAACCGTTTTGAGGATCCCTATTAAACAACCAGTATTTCATGGAAAGTATCCGAGATTTTTTTTCTTCGTGGCTGACCTACGTTCCCTGACACTAAGAGCTAAAAAACCCGCTCAAAATTGGCTATCCCAAAAGGACATGTCATCTTCTCCAACCATTAATTTTCAGGGGTGAGCTGTTTGTTTCAGGGAGTGTGAACACTTGGTGGTTAAATTGATGGAAGAAATCTTACATCAGTTGATATGGCAGATACCTCATTAATTTACAGGGTTTCATATATCTTAACTGGTAGCGGATGTTTTCCATCAACCGTATGTTTGCAGATGTTCGTAGATATTCAGATACCCCACAATTATATTTTCTGAGCACAAGGATTTAAAAAATAGTAAGACATAGTCATAGTGCTGTTTTTACTGTTCAATGTTGACCCACATTTGGCTTTCATCTGTTGGGATTGCAACCAAAAATTGGTCCAACTTTTTATTGAAGGTTTGTGCAACATTCCTGCAGGGTTTTGTTGTTCGGCATTCCGCCTTGATTCTTTAGATTTACAATCATCAGCTCTTGCTGTTGATATTTTTGTTGATACCCAACTGTGTGTTTGGACATGTAATGAACTAATTCTTCCATATGTAGCTATTATTCTTCCATATACGCATGTAGGACGGACAAGTCCTTGGAAAATCCACCACTTGTTGAAGGTTTTCCCAAATAGCCAGGGTTAGAAGGCCCTTAAGAAGGCTATTTTTTGTGATTCTGAAGTGCAGAAGCTCTTGGGTTGGTTGATTTTTGGCACATTTGAATATAGATTCGTTTGGCACTGTCTATGTAGAATATGATTAATCATATATATTATAATACAGATGTATAATAATTTAAGCGTGACTTTAAATTACGACAAACCGTATGCTATCAATCTGGGCAAATCATAAGATTTCTCACCCCAAATGGTGGTTTAGGATCAGGGAATCCCGGAAGTGGCCGAACAATTCAGGTTAGCAATTATAGTTCCATTTGCCCACCCTAAGAATCAGCTGGAACCCTCGAAAAAAGAGGGGTTTTGGATATGTGTATATATATATATATATATACATATAGCAGGGGTCCCCACCAGTGACTTGAGATCCCGCCTGATTCTTATGGAAAATATGTCATATCATATAATATAATCAAAATTGTATAACCACCTTAATGTTCAATAGATGTGAATAACCTGTCCTGTTTAACCCTTTTCTGAGGGCAGAATCAGTTATCAAACGCAACATCCACATGTCAACTTCGATGACTTTGAGCCAGGCAGATGCCCATGCTGCCGCAGGTGGAGATTCAGCATCGGGGAAGCTGTATGGAAGCTGCCATATATGGTATACACCTACACTTGGTTGATTTTTATTGTACATGTAAGTAAATATACCGTACATGGATTGTTTGGGTACTAGGTGAGCGTTTCGGATCCAGTTCTAAATGGAGTGAAACTTTGCCCTGTAGGGTGGAATAACCACGGGCAAACCCATTTATTTTGGGCCATTTATAGGGGTATTTCACCCCATTTATAACTGGATCCGGGGCCGAGCTTGTAGGGAAAACATGGGAAAACCATCATGTCATTTTTTAACAGCAAAGATTTTTTTGGGGGGGTCATGATTATCACTGTTTTTTTTGGGGGGGGATCCGCAGTTTCCCTTAATAAGGCCAAATAAAAACCCTTATTTTCTTGGAGGGGTACGTTGGGGTGGGGGTAGGTTGACCAGCCATGATCCCAAGTTTCGTTGAATCATACTTTTCACTGGAGCAACATTTGACAACTCATATATATCATATCCCATACCATCCATGTATGGTATATTTACCTACATTTACCATACAAATCAACCAAATGTAGGTAAATATACCATACA
>OMLO01000253.1_pt1 | contig 31727 bp, 39 predicted proteins | sample 1674811 | NCBI WGS metagenome assembly OMLO01 (sample SAMN06265003, study PRJEB25207) | coral metagenome | isolation source: Coral host | place: Mexico:La Bocana,Puerto Morelos, Mexico | collected 2008-11-13
CTTGCAGCCAGTGTCCAACAAGAATCGGTGATAAGGCAAGACAAAGCAAGTCGATCCATTACCTGATTCCTCACCTTTGCCTTTGGATGCCCCCAAAACTGCTTGTTTGGGGGGGATGACGCTGAAAGAAGTGTTATAAAAGCTGCAGCAGTCAGCAGTGGTTCACAAATGTGCTGCGAGGGACACACGGAGGTTGAGAGGCTCACACGTGAGCTTTACGACCTCCACAAAAAGTTTAAGAACCTCATCAATGACAACGCACGCTTGTGCTCGCTTTGCATGCAAGGGGCTGACTGATCAATTCAGTTTGTAACTATAGTTGTTATTTTGATGCATTTCTTCCATTTCATCCCAATTTGAATCTGCTGGCCAGGTCTTGAAAACCACAGCCCTTGTCATTGGCCAGCGGCGCGCAACTGCTCCGGCAGACCCACCCCCTGCAAGCACTGATTGACAAGTTGGAAGCAAAGCTGAGTCAGAAGTGTTGCGGTAGTCCGAAGTGTCCTCTTTAAGCTGGGAGTGCAGTTGTGATTGTGATTGGAAGCTAGCGTTAGAAAGCAAAAGCAGAAAGGTGCTTCGAAGAAGCTGTTTTGCGAGGTACGGATCCAATGAACTGGACCAGGATCCGGCAACGTAGCAAGGGCTCGAAAAAGCCGGAGCATAGGCATACGCACATAGACAGATTTCAGAAACAGATGTAGACATGAATCCAAATACATGCGTGAAGCAGCGGGGTGCATCACCTTTTCAGCCACTAGCTTTCTGCTCCCGGTCCATGGAAAAAAAGTAGATGACAACCCTCACCTGACAACCCCCACCCGACATGTCATGGCGGGGATCACTCGAAGTAAAGTTTTTTTTTTGGGGGGGGGGCGAGCATAGAAATGTTGAATTTATAGTCTTTTTTACGGATACATATTATTAATTTGAGCGAGGACACTTGCACGCTAGAAAATTTGATTGGTCTTCGCCAAAGAAGGTCAGACGACTGAGTTCTACTGATTCAGCTGTGGGTGCATTGCTTGGCCGTCTCCCAGCGGTAGCCTCAACATGCCTCAACATCTTGGGAGCGCCGGACGTATTCTCGTCCTATGATAGAAATGCAGCACCACACCAAAGAGTTTTCAGAAAAAAAACACCAAAGACAAGACAACGAGACAGTTTTCATTCATCTGAAAACTCTTTGCTCTGTTTCTATTTTCTGCTATGTTTGGTGAGTGCGTTTGAACAATGACAAACATCCAATGGATGTCACCGAGGACATTTTTCCAAGGTGAGGCTCTGAGGGCAACAGAAAGACTTTGATTTTGGAAATTGCAACAAACAGAGCCAAGTCAAAGTGTCGGCAAAATTTTGCTGAATGATTGTTTGGAGTCTTGTTTTGTTTTGTTTTGTTTTGTTTTGTCTTGTCTTGTCTTGTCTTGTCTTGTCTTGTCTTGTCTTGTCTTGTCTTGGCCACTTGCTGCTCTTGATCTGAAGGTGTTTGACGGCTCACATATGAACTCCCACTAGTGCACTGTGCCCGTGGCACTGGCCAGTCAAGCGCAGTTGCTCATTCGAGGTTCATGGTTGCTGCACTTGTGACGTGTACAATCGTTCTGATTATCATCCTGGCGACTTTGGTGCTTGGTATCACAGCAGCATTTGTGGCAAGTCGATACTGCAAATTTGATTCTGGCATTGTGTTCGTTTCACCAGAAGCCACACCATCATGGGAAAAACCAAGCATACATAAACACCCAATTCCAATTTGTTCCGTGCAGTATGAAGGTCCGCCACCCTTGCCACCACCATTGTTACCACCACCTCCACCACCCATGGTTAACTTGCAACAGCTCGACCGACCTGGACCTTCGTATCCACCACAGCGAAGGCACCCGCAGAGGACATTGCAGTGCAGCAGCGCACTGCCTAACTTGTGTAGGTTCCCACCCCGGCGGCCTATCAACAAACCCTGCAAGCCACAGTGGCTTCCGGCCGATGTAGATAGAAGCATACCATGCAAGCGACGTGCATATGGTACGGGACCTCCACAAATCATATTGTCCCCGTGCCAGCCAAAGCAAACGAAGTCACCAGAAGGTTTGAGGCCACCACCAGCTTTTGAGAGCATCACTGCGTTCCATTTGAGCTTTACGGGTTTTACGGCTCCCATTTGGTGTGATTTTGCTGTACTTAACAGGATCAGGGGCACTCCAAATCGGGCACCTGCTTTCTTGTTGTTGCCGTCTTTGGTTCCCTTCATTCCTCCAGTTTCCCCTATGCCACCTGTGATTGTCACGACATTGACTTTCTATCCCAGAGCACCACAAAGCACGCGCCTGGAAATCGAACCACATGGAGGTTTTCGGATAAATCAAGTGCCAGTGAGTGTGAGACGGGAGCCAGTACGGACGCACAGCCCTGAAGGCTTACCAACTCCTGCTACGAATCCACAGTGGTGTTTGTGCCATCCACCTGTACCAATGGTACCTGATCCTAAGCCACAAGAGCTCATAGTGCAAGTCCCGTACCCACCTGAAGAATCACCAGATCCTATTCCCGAGCCAGTCACCGTCACAGTTGCAATACCACCACCTGCCCCCTTCATTTTCCCTCCTCCAAATGAGGTTAGCATTTGTTTGCCTTTGCCCGACTTGCCACTGCCACTGCCACCATTTTCAGGCTGGCCACAAGGGCCACGATGGCCACAGACTCCACCAGACCCCAACACACCACCAGCACTCCCAGTAGAAAAACCACGCAAAAAAGCGAAAGCAAAGCCGAAAGGACAACGAGGAAAGCCGCAAAGAGCGCATTCAACACCACCCATCGCAAGCCACCGTTCTCAAGGTGGATATTTGACTTCGACTTTGGGAGGTCCGTGGTGCAAGAAAGGGTACAAGCCTCCAGACGTTGAAATTTCTGACACGCCGCAAGACCACTATGCTTTTTTCTGGAAAGATTGGCAAGGTCAGTTGGAGGGGCAGGATGGGCAAGGACAATGGGGAGGTCCAGGCTCTCCGAGTGGAACAGGAGATGCCAGAGGAAGGAAAACTTGCATCAGGGAACGCTCCAAATCTGTTGCAAAATCTGCAGAGAATGGTGCAAGCAGCCGTGAGCCAACACCTGGACCCGGCCATTACAATCCTGAACATCCTGCAGTTTGTGGGAGGATCCCTGGTCGTGTACCTGGACATCCCAAACTTCGAAGAGACCCTGATATTCGACTTTGAAGGGAATGATATAGAATGACCTTTGGCTATTCCGGATTCCGTGAACAGTGAGCGTGAACACTTGTTCAATCTTTTGAGCCTCAATGTGCCGTTGCACGGAAGGAGGTGAGAAAAGGTTTGCCACCAGACAATTCATGAAGCATAATATGTGGAAGGGTAATTGTCTTTTTTGGCATTGCACAACTTTGCGAATCATCGTTCTGCCCGATTCAACGTGATCGGATGAGTTTGGTCAGCCCAGTCGGAGCCTTTGGTTCTTGTAGAAACACCTCAAGTTGATTTGTTTTTGGAGTGTGTTTGTGTTGTGTAGTTTTGAATATCATAGTGATTGACTGCGCATAGTGCTGTCGTCACATGATGCTACATGATATGTCATATTGCCTCATTAATTACGTGAGACCTGAAACTCAAGGATCAATAGAATATAATGATATGATTTTTACATGTATTTACATGTTTGATAGATATGCATGTGATAGATAATCTATTTTGAATTAACCAATCTCAATCATTGATCTTTGTGTTCCATTTCAACACAAGATGTCCAATATTTTTGCCTAGATCTTACAATAAGATCTAGCCATGAAACCATGGCATTAACAGCTGCAAGATCAACTGAAAGGATCCCCGAAGGAGACGTGTACAGTTTGGTGATTTTGGTGCAGCACACACTGCGAACATGCGCAAATTGTTGGGATTGTAAAATGTGACCGATAGATTCTTGCTTTGCCAGGATTACAGTCATCTACATCGAGAATTGCAGTAGGTCGATTCACTTCAGGAATTGGTTCTACTTGGTTGGTTTTGTAATACTGCTCAATGCTTGCTCCTTTTGTGATTCTGGAGACTTGCAAAGTGTTTGAAGTGTTTGAAGTGTTTGGTTTGTCAAATGCTTCCCAAGGCCAGAGGCTGCCAGCTCTGAGGCCCTGAAGCCCAGTTGCAAAGTGACGAGTCACTCGAGTCGAGACTTCTCAAGTTTCCGCTTGCAGATCTTGCAGCCAACTCGTTCTTTGCAAAAATGGACATAGGATTGTGGTATAGTAGGACGACGTAGCAGGTCGCTTTTGTTGCAAGTGAGACATCAATCAGGACGTCGCAGGAGATTGACAAAAGAAGAGTCAAAGTTTCATAGTTTGAGTATGTCTGAGTCTGATTCAGCAATCTTACGACTTGAAGGACTTCAACGAAATTGAAGTAGGCTGTACAACATTGACCAGAATCCAAAGGTAGACATTCTAATGCATTGAAGGTTTTCGCGCCAGGTTGACTATCTTTGATGTGTCTATTGTATTCCATTCTACAGCTGTGCCTTTCAACAAGCTCTACAAGTCCGGCCCAGTTGTTTCCCTTCGAAGTCTTCAACAAACTTCCCATTCTAGAACGTTAGGTGCATGCTTGGAGAAGTTTGGCATCACCGAGGATCAGCCAGAGGAAGAGGCAATGTTGTGCATCAAGGTTTCACATTAACATATGAGAGGTCAGCGTACTCCGGCCCCCTATTTTCCGCTGCTTTCTGTTTTATTTATGAAATTGGAAAAGGAAAAATCTAAAACGGCCTAAAATTCCATCCTTTTCGAGGGATGACAGACCAGGATATATATAAACCAGGTTACTATCATTTCATGACAAGCGTTGGATGCATAGAGGCAATCATCCACTTCCAGCCAAAGCCCCATCCAATGCAGTAGGCGATAGAAACCATTGTTGCGCTTCACACTATAGTGGAGAAGACGGAAAAGATGTCATCACAGTCCTTGCAATCAGTTGCATGGATTGCCCTGTATATTTTGAACATGAGTGAAGCCTCGGTCTCCCCAGTCAGAGCATCGACTTTTTCGTCGGAGCTAGGCTGGAGCACCGTCCCGACCAAACTTTTTGAGTGTGGAAGTTTGAGAGAAGTCAGTCCCATGAGGGCATGCAGTTGTTTTTTTTGGAACCAAGGGCACTAGGACCATTGTTCAGAATATGGACATCTCATACATGTATCACCCTATACACATACGTCATTTTGGCTCAAGGGAAAGAGTGCGTGCACCAGCAGTGTGTTTGAGGATCATATTTTCTGATTATGGTAGCGGAGCTATAGGCTGCAATCCAGACGACCTGAGGGATTGTGAGCCTGATTGAAATGGCAGAGCAGCAAGGTGCTCAGATGCAGAACCAACTGAACCAGTTGATGACACAGGTTCAGAGGTTAACGGGAGAGCTACAAGATAGCGGACAGAGAGAGACCACTTTGGTCGAACGGCTGAACCAAGTGGCTCAACAACAAGCCCAAATGAGAGTGGAATCAAATTTGGGACCGTTAGTGGACGCAATTACGGAGTCACAAAAGCAAGTTGTGGCTGCATTGCAGAAAGACAAGAAGTTGACCTTGATCGATAATCGAGGTGTGGCAAAGCCAGACAAGTTTGGAAGCAAGGACGAAGGTCTCTTGCGATGGAAGACGAGAACGGAAAGTTTTATCTTGTCAGTGTTTCCCGAGTTGGAAGAAGCTTTGACGTGGGCTGAAGAACATGAGACATCTATCACCAAGGCGGACGTTGACGCTGAGTTCGGCGCGACGACCGCGGGTGAGATAGAAGAGATTCATGACAAGTCGGCGCAAGTATTTGCAGTTTTACAGAACTTGCTGGAAGGCGCGGCCTTCACGATAGTGCACAATTGCCCAAAGGGCAACGGAATGGAAGCTTGGAGGAAGATCAACAAACGGTATGACCCAGCAACTGGGAGTCGAAAGGGATCATTGTTGAGACACATTTTGAGCCCAGCAAAATCCAAGCTGGAAGACTTGACGGGAAATTTGGAAGTTTGGTTGGACCTGATTTCACGATACGAAAACCGCAAGGATCCATCTGGAACTCGACTCAAATTTCAGGACGAAATAAAGATTGCAGTGTTGGAGCAGATTTGCCCTACAGAGCTTGAACGACACCTCCAGATGAGCAAAGCTCGTTTGAAGACGTTCGAGGACCATAGAGAGGAGATCATGTCCTTCCTGGAACCAGGTTGGGCAGTAAGATGAAGATCGAGACAAGTGCGTCCGCGAGTGGAAACGATGTAAGACAGGATGACCCAATGGATGTAGGAGCTGTGATGATGAAAGGAAAAGGAAAAGGACAAGGAAAATTCAAAGGAAAAGGAAAAGGATACAAAGGAGGTAGTAAAGGAAAAGGAAACAGAGGAGGAAACCAGGAAAAGGAAAGAACAACAACAATGGAAAGGGTCAACAGTCGAAGTCGTCAGATGCGTGTTGGAATTGTGGTAAGAGTGGACATCATCAAAAGGATTGTTGGGCAAAGAATGGTAAGCATGGTAAAGGCGGTAAAGGTGGTAAGAACAAAGGAGGGGCAAAGAATGGTAAGAGTGTGAACGAAGTTGATGTTCAAGACAACCCCAAACCGGAGATCGAACAGAGTTATCTCGAACTTGCAATGGTCGAGAGAACTGACATGCCTGCACGTGCGAAAGCACGAGCCAATCCAGTGACGGGAGTGCCTGACGAACTATTCCAGATGTGGAGTATCTGAAATAGTTCGTCGACTGGCACACCAAAGGGATGTGAGGTTGACGAGTCAAGGATATGCCCGTGGAAACCGTCCAATTGGCGTGATGAACCGGTGACGAGATACCGACAACGGCCAATGGCTTTCTCGGAAGCCTCACGTATGCGGGGATCGATGCGAGAAGTGACGATAAAGAAAATCACCGAAGCCGAGGGAATGGACCAGGCATGCAGCTCATGCGATGAGCGATACCATGCTTCGATTTCATCAGTTTCGAAATACGCTGCGCAATATGTGGCTCGAATGTACGCAAAGCGCAATAGGAATGCCTACCAAGACAGTGACGAAGAAGAAGAATCTCAAAGAGAAAGCAGCGTGGACGAAACAGATGAAGAAAGTGGATATGAACCGTCGATTGCCCCAAATGAGGAAGAAGAACCACCATCACGAGTCTACTACACCGATTGCCCTGGTGGACATGGATTGAAGATCCACAGAACTAAGGAAGCTGGATGGAGCTGTTCAGAATGCGAAAAGACCTTCCCAGCACACACCACCTGGAGGCTCCAACGTTGCACTTTGGACAACCTTTTCAACAAAGTAAGAGATTTTTGAAAAACGTTGTAGAAGTTCACCGAACGTTGTATATTGGTTCGGAGAGTTCGGATACTATGTATATAGAAAAAATGACATATCGTTTGAACTCTTTTGCACATGCTGAAATGTCTTGCAATTTTTTGCTAAAGAGTTTCACTTATCTTTGTTTTTTGTGTTAATTGCGATACGAAATCGTTTTACGGAAAGTAAAACCTTTTACCGAAAGCAGAACGTTTTGCGGAAAGTAAGATGTTTTTATAGGAAGGACAATGTTGAAGAGAAGGAATCAATTATTTTTAAATTTTCAGATTAAATGACATTTACTATTACTATAGAAATCTCATTTTTTTTGGATATTACTTTTTGTGGTAACTGCGATACGACATCGTTTTACGAAAAGCAAAACATTTTACGGAAAGCAGAACGCTTTGCGGAAAGTAGAATGTTTTACGGAAAGTACAATGTTTGCATGTGCAAGCCTTTTATTGATCTTTTGGCTAAATTTAATTTCTACTAAATTATTAAACTTTTTGGATGCTATATTTTTGTGTTTAAAAGCAATACGACATCGTTTTACGAAAAGTAAAACATTTTACGGAAAGCAGAATGTTTTGCGGAAAGAAGAACGCTTTACGAAAAGGAGAGCGTTCTACGCAAAGGAGATTGTTGTACGGAAAAGCCTCTGAAGAAATTTCGAAAATTTTTGATTTGTTCATGTAATAAAGGTCAAGGACTATAAGAAGAAACATCAATGAATTTGGGACGGGCTGGGTGGGTGAAGCAAGCTCCGCTACCATGCAATCGTCTCCTTGCTTTGCAAAGCACATCAAACTCTATGGCACGAATGTCAAGCCTTTTAGGCATGAGAAGCACCACTCCCACAACCGAGAAGTTGTTGCCATTGTTTTGCAAAACAAAGAAAACTTTTTGGTGCACTGCCGGATTTGTAGCCGTCAGAAAAAACTGCCGTAAAAGTTGTTGGTGCAGGCACTGCGCGCTACTTGCACACACACACATGCACACACACACATGCACACTTGCGCGCTGTATGCATGCTTGGTATATTTCATTGGCTATATGGTGAGAATGGAATTAAGGAAATAGTGACACCCAAACTTCCCAACTACAATTTAGGTAGGTGTTTCGTAATAGGTGTTTGCACATATATCCCCGGAAAGAGCTGCGTGGGTCATTTGTTTTTGTTGAAAACTGTCTTTAGCGCTGGACCAGAACCCTTCAAAACATGGGGCCACAATGAACCTTCATGTATCCTCATGTATATCATTCCACATATATTTGGATGAAAAGGAACGCATTCTTTTGTGAAATAAGTTGCTGTATATAGTCCTTGTAGGAAAACTAAGTGTCATGCATATTCTTCCTTATGATATGATAAGTCTATCAAAATGCATCTGTTGGCTACACATCTATTGGTGTTTCCTTGATTGAATCCTGCAGGGCTACTACGCCATGGTCAAAGTAAATGGCAAAGTCCCCAGAAGGTCGGTTGATACAGGGTTTATCTAAGATAAGTGTGCCATGTACTTTTACCATGGTGTAACTGGAGCAATGGTTGTTTAAGATGTAATGTTTACTTGGAAGGCGATGTTCATACTCGGGAGGTTTGTTGTAACCCCAGCTTACTCAGGGAAACCGCCGCCACCACTAGCGTCAGCCACCTTGTTTTGACCAAACTCATGGCAAAGATCCACGAGCTAAGGTTCACCCAGCACCATCTCTTGTTTAAATTGATGGAGTGCCACCCCTACGGTAAGTATGTACCGTTGAAACAAACGCTGTGTTAAACTGGCGCCGTGACACTGCACAGCTATCGACTTAACACGTCCCAAGAAAGATTCCTCAGTGAACGTTGCAAACAACTTTAACTGATTAAGTCGTAGACTTTCTAGATCCTCGGCTGTGTGCATCAAATAATGCAGTTTCGGCCTGCATTTGAACAACCGAACACCATTGTTTTGGCAGCTTAGTGCCAACCACGCAAAGCAGCTCACAAAACAAAACAAACTTTTTGAAGCTTCTTTAGCCTCAGCCTTTGTCAAAACTAAGCCACCTAGCTGTTGTATCTCAGTTGATCGCTGCAAACCATAGGTGCAAGATGCTAAAACTTGCAACTCGGCATCATCAGGAAATTTATTTGCCACCTCTTGAGTTTTCATCGCCAGCCAAAACAACATCAAGCGGATATGAGAAGCTTTGTATCTTGACGAAAGTTCGGCAAATTCATCTCCATCACCATTCAGAGCAGAAAGAGTCAGAACAGGCTTGCGAGGCAAGTAAAACCTTAGATCCAAACGATGCCATGGAGCGACCATGATGGGTCAAGGTGGAGGAGGCAAGGCAGGAACGTGAATCAAAATAAGTAAGCCTCGGAAATTGCTGGACTCCAATGTGTTGAATCCCCATGATAGAAAGGGATATGGAATCATTTATTGGGGTGAAGAAAAAATTGCAAACATAATGTTGACTAAGGTACCCATACGAAGCACATGTAGTGTGCATTTCATAATGAACACCAGCGAGGATTTCTGTCCAATCATTACCCAAATGTGGCCAAACATTTTTGGATATCAAAAGCTTCAGGCCTGATGCCATGAGATCACGGCCGCACCCCAAATAGATGTTGTGCATCCAATCATACACAGCCGTTTCAATTTTGAAACCCTCCACTTGGATGAAGGGACTCACATCACCAGTCTCTCTTGCAAGATACCCTTCATGGTTTAGCCTCGTTCTCCGCCAAGTTGCGCTAAGACTGAAATTTCGTCCACTCATGCACTCATGGGTTCCTTTTCCAAGAGATGCCAAGCAGGTATCACAAAGCCTGGGCAGCAGAATTTGGACGTTCAATGTCATTCAGGTGGACCTGCAGTTTTTCGGTATGGTGATTTGGGATGCCTCTATTTTGGATAACCTCTCTTTGTAAATTTGGATGTACACAAAAACATCAAGTAGATATGAAAACAAAAACGTATAACAATATTCAAACCTGTACATAAACAAAGATATAAATATTTTTGCTTCAAGTGCAAACCTGGACTTTTGTTCCATTGGAAACAACAATGACTTTTCAACTGGAGAGGGCCCACAAGGGTCTGTTTTGAACAAAACCAAGGGACAACGAACAGCGGTAATACCGGTCCAAGTCATGCATGTAATGCCTTGCCTTCAAATCAGCTTTTGTTGCAAAATAGCATGCCCTTAGATAGGACATGGTCAATACATAAGTGAAACCCTCAAGTCCCCAAAATGTTTTTGTTGGTAACCAGCTTGGGCCTAAACAAAAATTGATTGGTACACAAACCAAAGAATCCTCCATCCCCTGGCCATTGGTTTGCCAGCCATGTCATACCGATAGCTGTTCTTAGTAAACTCCTCTCCATAGAAGCCCCTGGTAGGTGCAATGCCTTGGCTGCAGAATTTCAGCGACCAAGCGATGAACTCAGCGACAATCTTGTTGGCTTCCTTCTGAACCTGCAAAGTTTAAGAGGTGGCAGGTAGCGAGTTTTTAAGAGAAGAAACATATTTAAAAACTTCATGAAAGAAAAACAATAGCGTCAGGATTTTTGAAAACAAGTGACATTTTTGTCAAGCATAAATCTTTCAGGGATCACTGCAATGGGGAACTTCATGAGCAAGGGATCTTTGATCATACCTTCATTCCCAAAGCATGATGATATACTCCATACAAAACATTCGTCGTCCCTTTTCATTACAGCGCCATCAGCGTGGATGGTGATTCCAATCAAACGGGACAAACTGATGGTAGGATCTTGGAATATGGGATGTGTTGACCATGGAGATAACGACTTGACATGGGTCCAAAAAAAAGATCTCGCAGAATCATCCAGATTCCCCAACATCAAGGAGGCAAAGGCAAAGTTGGAGTCCATTGTCACCAAGCTATGTAGAATTTCATGAGGTGATAGAACACGTATTGGTACCTCCCGAACCTTTAGAGAATCCACTTGCAATGGCATCTTCAAAGTGTATGTTTGCAACTGCAGCCCATATAAACACCGTAACCACCTGTGAAGATCTCTTTCACAATTTTGGGGGTTCCTCCCACCAGAACCAAGTGAAGCAAAAGCTTTCACAGCACCATGAGGAATGGAATGATCTTCAACAACACACTGCGCCAGTTCCGCAGCTGCAGATACACTGCACTTCCCTCGACCCACAAGATCAGTGAGTTTCCGCACAGTCTTAGAGTCATCTAATTCTTCAAGTCTCTGACGTTTCCTGCAGTCATGGAAAGGCAATGATGGCAACAGAGTCTGATGTTGATTGTTGAGATGTGTTCTGACTTGAAACAAACTCTGTTTTGCAAAATTGTATTTCAAACCATACTGCTTCCAAGTACAAGTTGTTTCAATGAAGAAGAGCTCGTTTCTAATCGAAATTGATTTCACATGCAAAATCTTTCGATCACAAATGTTTCGAAGGAAGAAAAGATATCAAATCAAAATGCTTTGAAGTAGGGTTGAATTCGCAATTCATTTGAGAATGATAACAATGAGGCTCAAAGCTTCAAGTTCTTCCCTGCCGATCAAGCGCCTAGACCTGGAAGAATCGAATGCTGGGCCTGGCATTTTGTGGAAGCTGGTGGTGAGTTTCAGGGGCACCTAGGACCTAAGATAGGGTACATCGAGACGGAAGGGGTAAAGAAAACGACCCTACCCAATTTCATCACAATGATGATCCAACTAGTTTTTTTTCCCACATTGAAGTTGTTCTTTCGCCCCACATCCGAGCTCAAAGCACCAGCCTGCAACTGACAGATCATCACTAACCATCCCCACTATGAGTCACCAATCTCAAATGACTTATATGAGTTTGGACAGCTTTAGAAGTTTGGATTCAATCATCTAAGATGATATTGGAAACTTGGGTTAATTGGAAACTCTGTTTGAAAAGCATTGATAGAAGACAACAATGGTTTTGTATTCGGCAGTGATATCATGCAGTTCCTACCAGGCTAGGCTGAAACAAGGACGTAGCTGGCATCTAAAGATGTTTCACATCAACGCCACAAAAAGCAAAGGTAGCATAGCTTTGCAAACGGCTTTGATACCTGAAGAATCACTCAGTTTTTCTTTGGGCCCTCAGGAGGCTTTTCACCACCACCTTTCTTGGGATCCTTTTCACCACCACCTTTCTTCTTCTTGCCACCTCCAGGCTTCTTCAACAAAGCTGTGGCGGCCGCCTTCAGGAAGAAGAGGAGAATGAGGGGTGAGAAGTACAGTGGGTAAACAAGAAGGGGAAATCAAATCCCTGATGATTTCAATTTGGAAACTACTCAAGTCTTGACGTTTTCACAGAACAAAGTTTGGGCGTAGACCCCTGAAACCAAGCCTTGGCTTTTTCTCCTTGTGCATCCTTGTTCTTTGCTTCTTCTAGCAACTTAGCAAGATTCTTTTTGTCTCCATCTACAACAGCCTTCTGCATTTTCTTGAAGAGGCTCTCAACACTAACTGCGTACTGGAGCAATTCATCAGCAAGATCCTTTCCATAGGCAACCAGTGACAATTTGATTGACTGGCTACGAGCGTTGCCAGCACTCTTCAGCATGTCAGACATATGGCTTTCGGCCAACTCCTTTGTTGTTTTTGGCTCCACCCTTTCCGGATCATCTTTAGTAGTCTTTCTCTTCGGAGGAGCTTGAACAGACACCTGCATAAGACCATTGGGAAAAACAAGTTGATGTTGAAACTCTTGCAACAAACTGATGTTACAAAGCATCCTTTTGATGTTGAGTTTTACCATACAGTGCAAGTTGAAGCAACTGAATTTGGTACAATATGAACTTGACAAATGATTTGAAACCAATTCCCCCATCCACAGCCTGACAGATCGAATTGAGGAGACTCTTCGATCCAGCTGATGTGGCTCCTTCAACAGCTGGAAGAAGGCCGGCCTTCATGATGCCACACTCGGGATCTGTGATGGCAGCTTGCATCTCGGGATCAAGGGTACTTTGGGCATTCAAGACCATAGACTCAGCAGTTGTATCCTCCCGGGTGATCTTGGTACCAACTCGCATGAAGAACCACGTTTCCTAGACGGAGAGGTTGAATTTGAAGGTGTTTCATGATATAAGTAGAAAACAGGATACCACTCTTATCACCAGCTATGACCATCTATACTTCAGGGAACACCTTGTATAAGGGAGGGTTTTCAGAAACCGGTTTAAAATACAAAAGCCTTTTTTGGAATCAAGGATCGTCGACATCGTTTGGAAAGTCTTCATCTTCGTAGAACATTCCAGATGCCTTTCTTGATGCAATCAGTTTGTCGAACTTTTCTGGGGCTAGGCGGTCTTTGAGTACCTTACCCTGTACCGCTTCCCACCCCCGCTTCGCCCGGTTGGTAGCTTCCACCTTCCGCTGCACCTGCAACTTGACTTCATCCCAATTACGATTCGCATCACACCACATATTGAATAAATCCAACTTGCTAGAGTTGGACTCAGTGTAGCTCGAGAGACTAACTGGGAATTTGCGACTTGTCACAGATCGCATGAAGGCATCCCACTCACGCTTGTGAGTTGCACCTTAGGGGGGCAATTGAAAAGGGAAATATAGAATCATTGAAAACGAATCAGTGAAAGAGAATCAGGATCAACATGTCAACATGGATCAACCTACAACACATCAATTCTAGAATGAGAAACTCTATTTGGGCAAGGGCACTGGTTCGAAGAGCCAAAGCAGTTTCTGCAGCAGCAGCAGTGACAGGAACTAACGCATGCTCTTCCTTCTTTTCGTCCTGCTTTCCTTCCTTCTCACTTTCCTTCTCACTTTCCTTCTCACTTTCCTTCTCACTTTCCTCTTCTCCTGAAGTCGAAGGGTCCACTTCATCTCTTTCACCTGCCAAAGAGCAGCTCTCTTCGTCATCACTGCTTGCATCATCTCCAGATTCTTCATCATCACTTCCTCCTTTCTCACTTTCTCCTTTCTCACTTTCTCCTTTCTCACTTACTTCTTCCTCATTCTCCTCAACGCCATCAAGTTCACCTGCCAGGATCTTTGCTATTGATCCATCCGCATCCATTGACTCATCATCCTCATCCCCACTTTCCAATCCAGCAGTCAGCTCCAAAAGCTTTGCTTCTGCCAGCTCTTTTTTGGTGGGGGGCGTAAAGATTCCTTCTATTTGGCTCTTCACGCAAGGCACGTACGTGACTCTTCCATCCTCTTTCTTCTTAGCCTGTTTCTCCTTCTCCTTGCGTTCTTTCTCCTCATGCTTCTTCTGGAGTTCTTTCGTCTTCTCCTTCTCCCTATCCTTCACCTCCTTCTCTTTCTGCTTCTTCTGGAGTTCTTTCGTCTTCTCCTTCTCTTTCTCCTTCATCTCCTTCTCTTTCTGCTTCTTCTGGAGTTCTTTCGTCCTCTCAATCTCCTTATCCTTCATCTCCTTCTCTTTCTGCTTCCTCTGGAGTTCTTTCTCCTTCTCCTTCTCCTTCTGCTTCTTCCTGAGCTCCTTCTCCTTCGATTCTTTCTCCTTCTCCTTCATTTCTTTCTCCTTCTGAAGTGCTTTCTGCTTCTCCTTAGCTTCTTTCTCCTTCTGCTTCTGCTGGAGTTCCTTCTCCTTCCCCACTTTGGTCTTCTTGCGATCACCCTTACTATCATTCTCTACCACCTCAGCCTTTCGCTTAGTCCCCTTTGGATCTTTGATCTCCTTGTCGGGATTCGTTTTCGATGGCTTGAGAAATTGCTTGTTCACCTTCACACGCAAATTGGTGCTAGTAGAACTTCCAGGTGATCTAAGGGCAGAGGGTCGAACAGGAGGTTGCTTGGTAGACATCCTTACCTTCGGTGCCATGAGCTATAGAGCTAGCGGTAAACCTCTTGAACCACAATCGCTATTGGTAGGATGACGATGGGTTTTTTGATGGATTCTACAAAGCGCATGTATTCTCGGTTTTGCGCATTGTTCTCTCGGCAAAGCGCACTAGTGAAATGTTGAAAAAAATGAGAAAAAATGAGAAAAAATGTTCTAACCAATCTTAGGTATGGTTTCCCACACATCGAGATCCCTCCAACGAACTCCACCTTAAAACTTGCCAGGGGAACAAAGTCCAAGCTGGTGCTTCAGGAAGAGGCGTGGCATCACCTGCAGAGTTTGGAAGTGGAAGGCTATATATAAACATAACTATAGCCATACCTTAATGTTGAATGTATAGCCATACCTGGTTGACTTTTAGGAATATAGCAAACACCATGTTGTTTTTCCTCCCCAAGACTGCCATCATTGCACAATCGCTGCAAAGACTTACGTCAGAACTTCGAGCTTCACAAGCCTTGAGCTTAGGTCCCCCCAGGATATCCAATTTAAACCCAAGATATCAAAGATCCATATATATATATATTCACGCAAATGATGTGTGTGATCTAAGATATCAAGATATCTAATTTCAGAGGGACACGAACTCATTCCTGTGAGCTGTACATAAATGAAGGCAAATTAGCATGTTTTCCACATGCCGTTGGTTTTGAAACAACATCCACAGCGTTCGCTGCAAATCACACGACTCGAGAAAGATCCCCTAATCATGGGAAGTACTGTTTGCAGAATAGTTTGTGATATAGGATCATCTAATTTTAGGGGGACACGATTCCTGCGAGCTGTGCTAAAACCACCTACTTTGAGAGAAAATCTAAAACAGGCTGCAAGTCAGCATGTTTCTTCCACATGCCATTGGTTTTGACCCTAGCATCCATTGCGTTTGTTGTACGCTTTGCTCTTGCCAGAAACTGCTTGGCCAACCGCTTGTTCTTCTTCTCATTTCGAGATCGCATCTTGGCAAGTGCATACCCGAACCTGGGTTGTTTGTGGATGTTTGTGGGAAAACAAATTTGTGGGAAAACACATATTTTGTTGCAGGTGTTTGTAGATGTTTGTGGGAAAACAAAAATTATCATCTACAAATCAGAAACTCCCAAACAACAAAACATTTTCAAAGACCTCCAGTACCAAGAAAGACTTTACCAAACAATCTGATGAGTGACCTTGCCGGATAAGATTGTGAACGCTTCAAATCCGACCCGCCCTTAAATCGGGCTTTCCCACTCTTACTCAAATACCTGACAACCATTTGCTTGGACCGAAGTTTCTCCTGCACTGAGTAGTCCATGATCTCGGACACACAACGATGGCCTTAGGCAGATGCAGTGAAAGATAAACATGAGTTGATATCATATCATATTTGTATCATACATTTATATAGACATCTATTTATATATATATATATCTATTATATCTGTAGAAACAACTTTATATATATTATATGTATGCTTCATCATGTCTATATATCTCCAACATTGTCTTTACAAACAAAACCCCATGAAACAAAAAAAGCCAACAAACACAAAACCAACAACTTCAAGTTGCTGGAGTATAGGATAGTGGGTTTTGCTGTAGGCCCACCAAATTTTGACATCCGGAATGTGAATTTACGAACGGGTACAAGTCGTAACACATGCTGGAACAGTGGAAAGTATTCCATGGTCGACGATAGAGGTTGTTCAAGAAGCCACATGCAGCCCTTCGCTGCTGCTATCAAGACTAGAATCAGTGCTCTTGCGCACATACAATTACCTGCTAGCACCGATGCACTGTCACGCCTCCCCAGTGGATTTGTACGAGTACGTTTTGTGGATCCCATCGACCTGAAGTACATGTGAGAACTCCCACTCAATGAATGCTTTCAAAGTGGTCGTAGATACTTTTATACTTGTAAATAATGGAAACAAATTTGGTTGAAGAAAAAGCTTTCAAACACTTTCAAAAAAATATCCTCATTCAACCATGCTTCACAACCACAAAAGTGCTGCACACTGGTGCAGTTGTTGCACTAGCACCAGCTTTGAGGTTGAGGGCGTAGAATAGAGCGTTGGAAAACCCCATTGGGGTGGTGATGTCCATGCTATCAGCATTGTATCTGATGTCCATGGGCACCGCCCGCCGGTTTTCCTACTAGGGATTTTTAGAAGGGTACCCAAAACATTTCCAAGCTGATTTTTTCAAGGGGGTATACCACAAAGGATTTTGAGGTCCAAAAAGTGAAATGTTTGGGACACCCCCAATGTCTCTTTTGATCTCCAAACCGATTTGAAACTACTTACATTTAAAGAAGCTTCACAAACATCTTTCATTCAAAACAATGATTGAGAAAACCCCTGCATTTTTTCTTTCGAAACCCTGGCAGTCCATCCACTCATGTTTCGTTACCTCAGCATCACCAGCAAACGTTTCAAGGTGATCAATGGGCTTCTCCCAGTCGAGGTTGGGAATGGAGAAGACGAGATTCACAAGCGTCGCAACAACCTCAACCGTTCAATGGTGGGACTGCAATGGTATCATGGTTTCGGTGCTATTCACATCATAGCTGCAAAAAACAGAAACAACAACATAAATTGACATTCCCAACCATCATAGGAAAAGGATGAATGTCTAAGAACCAAAACACAATGGGTGCACGAATGTGGCGGAGCCCTGCTAAAACCCATGCCTGCTGTCGATCCTTCATTGATCTCGGCTGGCGAATTGTTAAGGACGGTTGAAAAGGCATCGACTTCTGGGTTTTATCGATCCTTTTTTTCAACTCCTTTTTCAAGACTTTAGCAGGCATGATAGTGAACCCCTTGTCACCAGCCTGCTTGATGGAAAGCAAAATAGCTGCATTGAGGCATTCAAAAACCAATATGAAGTGGCCAAGGACATGGGAACACAGGTGCATTTTGGGAAGTGCTTTGTGTTTTAATTGGGGCCAAACTGTCGTTTTTGAACCCCCTTCATACGTTAAGAAATGCGTCCGAGATTTATAGGTAAGAACTTCTCCAAACCCCCACGAAGCTCAAGACAGTATGGCCTCAGTGGTTGTAGGCCACTGCTCAAAGGTTGCCAGGTGGCCTGTGCGGCCGGGTTTTATGGCAGAAGCTTCTAGCATGAAAGTACACAAAAGAGTTATTCAATAGTAATAGGCCCCAATTCTATTTGGATGAATAGCATGGTGAGTTTTTGGCCCCACACCCTTATTGCTTGGCATGTCTGTCGGCTTCCAGCCTTCACTGGGGATATTCAGCACACCAATCAGCAAAATGACCTGCGTGGGGACATGGCGCTACGAGCAAATGTTTACAGCTTGGGATGAGGTTTGATGATGAACAAACATCTTTGGAATCATAAAATTCGATGAAAGGAGCCTTAAGAACAGTTTGAAGGTTATCGATAGAATCTCAAACTTGTGGAATTCATCAGTGAAAAGGACCTCCAAAACATTTAATGTTTGACGACCTAACTTTTTGGAATTAGGCGAAAGAACCCCAAGAACAGTTCAAATTCATTTAGCTTTAAGACAATTTGAACTTTGGGGATGAGAACATCTAGAAACCTTTAGAGCGTTTCGAGTTTGGAAATAAGAACCCTTGGAAATGGAAGTTGGTAAGATCCTTTGAAAATTGAGGTTGGTAGGAACCTTTGGGTTTTGATTTTTCCAAACATGTCACACTGCATCGAAACCCTGCAGGACTGGATTGCACAACTTGACAACTTCCTGGCCCCAGGACTGTGTTTTGCCAGCCGATCACTTCCCCAAGTGCAAACAAACTTCTTGTTGCTAAATCCCTGATTGAAATCAAGGTTCAACCCCGGACGCATCTGAACGTTCTATGGGGTTTACCCAACTAACGCAAAGTGAAATTACCTTGACATCGAAGGCATTTCTTTCCCACCATCATCACTAATGAAATGGTATGATGTTATAGAGGGATTCAAAATCAAATCAAAATTCAGACCTTCAGAGTCAAGCATCCTAGACAAACTGGGCCTTTTCCTTGGCAATTTGCCAAGCATTCACAGGGCCACCAAATTTACTCCAAGTAATTTGGCCGTGAAAGGCCTCACAAGTTGTGGCTCCACCATCCGTCACACACCCTTGCTTTTTGACGAAGTATGCCCTTTGGGCCAGCAAGACTTCAATCGCCTTGGTGCATGAGTAGTAAAAGTATGTGGCATATCCTGGCGAACTTATTTGTACACACCTATTTGCTTCAATGCGCCTATATATAAATTAGCTGAAGAAAATGTTGATTTCTAAATTTTAAAACCGGTCACAGCTCCAGATCGTGATCGAACGGTGAACGACTTTGCACCACGATATGGAAAGTCTTCCAATGGCCAAGCTTCACGTGGCACTTGCATCTCCTTAAGATCATAGTCCCGGAACATGTGAGTCACTGCACCAGATGTTTGATTCGCTGCATTGGGTTTTCCAACCTTAGCAAACATGCAAACTCTTCGGGTGGGCTATGTGGACTTAATGGGAAAAACATTTTTCCAAGGTATGGAAAATATGGAATGGAAAAACATTGTTTCAAGACTAAATTCAGTGAAGAACAGTCTGGGGAGGCACAGCCCTCAAATCTTGTTGGAGAACCACTTGTTCGACATATGCACCGGTTTTTGCCCGCTTGACCGCAGGAAGCCCAGCACCTGGATCCTCGTCATCAGCAAGGCAAGGCTCCTCTGGCATTTGCATCAAGGAGCGGGCCCTGTTGAAAGCATCCTTGGAAGCCGGCAGTTTGCAAACCAAAAGAGGAGAGAGAACAGAGTTTGTTGTGAAATTTTGAGGGCTACATTTTTCACATCTTTGGGATTCCCCACTGAAAAGATTACTGTGTAACTATCAAATCCGTCAAGTGTCCTTTGGTTCTTTTTCACGTGGTGGATCTTCATCGATTTTCTCTGGGTCCTACGGGTTGCAGTTTTTTAATCATATCTTATAATATCTTATCATATCTTATCATATCTTTACCATAAACTTATCATATCTTTTTCATAAACTTATCAAATATTATCATAAACTTTAGACTCTTAGACCCCTGTCCTTATAATCCAGTTCATTGGTTTGCCGATACCATCGCATGAAACACTCACGGGTGCAAAGCCTACCGGCAACATGCTCTCCATACGTTGACAAACAGTCAAGACAGTAGTCATAGTACTTGAGACCGGAATAGTGTTTCGCAATTGCAGCATCACTTTGGAAAAGGTCATTGACAATTTCCTGGCAGGGAGGATACCCATCAAAGATTTGTTTTTGGTGTGGGTACCTCTCGAAAGTTTGGGTTTTGGTTTGGACGATTAACAAAACATGGGATTGAACTGTCAGTACAAATGTTTTTGCCAATTCAGCACCTGGGCAAGTCCCCTTAGCTTTTGCGCATGCTGATTGCGAGCAAGTTCTTCCTGCTTCCTAGCCTTTTCCATCCTACTTTCATGGTTGTAGGCCGCCCCAAGCCAACCAGACGAAACTTGTGAGCACTGAAACTGTTCATCATCACTGGATGGCACAACATGATTTGGTGATGTTTGTCCAAGTTCAAGGGTTTCTTTACTGATGTTGCTATCTCGATCACTCCCAACATCCTCATCAGTATCACCAACACTTGAAGCTTTTTCGGACACCAAAGGTACACCATCCAGATCTTCAGAACCAGTTTCTGATCCTTCGTCATTAGGATCACCCACATGAGGGAATTGACTGGCATCCAAGCTAAAGCTTCCATCACCTGGTTTGCACTACTAGACGGAACTTAATTTTCAACTTGGAAACTAAAACAACTTTCCCAAACAGTTCTCAACAATACAACGCCATTCCCCCACTCAACCAGGACACTTGCCACACTTGCACGCTCATCGCCGGAGACATCAGCCAAAGCTTCACGCTGAGACTCGGCCTCGGGTTCTTCGTCTGCCTGAGAGGGCCAGTGCTTGTTGAATTAATATGGGACATTAGGAGGGGAGAGGCTACAAAAAGACATACCCCAAAACAGCACCCTTAAACTTTTGCTAGAAGAAAGTTTCAAAACATTTTTCATACTAGGCACATGTTGATGTTGCAAATGAATGGGTATGTTGCGAACTGGGCTTGGACTCATCAACGCTTTGAGATCAAGCAACCTTTGATCATGTGCCCCCTGTGGAGAGGAGCGCCAAAGGTTTCGAAGGGCCTGTATCATCTTCTTACTTTTAGCTCCTTCAGCCCCCGCAAGCTCTCCACGGGTTTTTGGCGCTTTTGGTTTGAACAACTTTTTTTTGAGCAAGAGATCGAGATATAGGTAGCAATCGGTCAGGAAGTATGCGCTTGGCACCTCCAGGTTAGCATGGTGGTCTTGGGGTTTGCTTACTATTGGTTATTCAAAAAACCATCAAAGCTAATCAAAGGGGCCAAAAACTTAAAACACCCAACATTCCCCACATTCAACCTTCGTGGGACTGATTGCAACCAAAGGCTTGAGAAAACAATAGTTCTCTGCAATCTCTGGGGCAGAGGGCCGAACCAAAGGGTTACCCATCACCACCAAGCATTCACCGGGCCAAGTTCCCGCTTCGATCATCTCAAGTAGGGCAACTGGCAAATGCTGCCGCATAACTTTTGCTGCTGCAGCCTTGATTGCTGCTGATGTCATTGGGAAAATTTAGTTGGAGGTGTATCTTTTTCTTTTGATATATGATAATGAAATAGAATGAATAGATTCACATTATGCATATAAACAACGAAGATTTATATTCATATTTATAAATACATATTTAAGTAAACATGTTTTATGCCATTTTGCCAGCAATGCAAACCGAGAAAAAAGGTTTGCTGAAATAAATATGATAAAAGGAACCACGTCTTCCTCACACCACTTGACTTTCCTTCCAGGACCTGAGCCCCAAATGAAAGCTTTGGATGAACATTGATCACCAAACACTTTTTGGGAATGACTGCCACATATCACATACTAAGTTGTGTGGCGGAATCGTTGAAATTGAAAAATGTCCCCTGTAGACCCCTTTACCCTTTAACCTTGGGAATCATCTTGCCCCATCACTGCAGTAAGTATCAAACGCACAGACTTCCAACCGCCGAGGATGAATGGCTTGTCTTCACCACCATTGGCATCGGCAGGCTCCACCATCATGGAAGCGGATGGATAGGGATGTGCACAGCAAGACCCTGAAGATTGAAAATGGCTTTAGGGTCGTGACATGTAGGTTTGCAATTGGTGCAACTTGCATGTGCAACTCGCCATCCTTAATATCTGCAGATATATTTCTACATATCAAATCTAAAACGCAAGATCCTCATTATCATTCATCTTTGCAAAAATGATTCCAGTATATTCCAGTATTAATGCGTAGTATTCGGCATTCCGACGTATGTTCTGAGAATGGCCATCATCCAAGAAGTTCTAACCTGATCTACCGTGGAAGGGGGCTCGTACCGTCAGGTTCCAACGCAAAGGTGAGCTGCAAAAACCCGGCCTCAGCAGTGGAGCATGTGTCTAGGAAAGTTGATGCGTCTAGGAAAAGAAAGGGCCAAACATTGAAGTTAAAAGATGTAAAATGGGAAACAAACACAACTTGTATGTACTTGTAACTTTTTGTTTCTTATTTGAGAATCCAAGTGGTTTTTACCCGTGCACTACGATGGCCCTGAGAATCCTGCATGCAAAGCGAGTCAACACAGGTGAGCCATTGCAAGGACCGCCAGGAGCAAGTTTCAAGAAAGTCCTACGAATCCTTAAGTTTGTTAACTGTATGGGATGTGCATGTTTTTGCTATTTAATATGAAACATCCATAACAAAACAATGACATTGATGAACAAAAAAGGTAATACTATATATTTATATATTTATATTCACAGCAGTTTGTCCTTGATTCTTCAAAAAATTCCAAATTTTTCAGGCAAATGCTCCTAAATGCAAATGCTTTGGAAAACACATGGTTCACCGTGGAACTGTTGCCCCAAAGGCAGGGCAGCTGCTCTAACCCCAACAGCTTTGAAAAAAATTGGCCAGCAAAGCGCGGGCGTTTGACCACAAATCTGCCACCATACTAACACATCAGTTTTGGCCAAAAATGTTGCCATATCATTTCTTCGTATTTATAGTGGATCCAGGTGGATTAAAAAACATTTCTCGGATGTTGTAGGTGTACACACTGCTGCAAACCACCATGCACTTTTGTAGGGCATGGACACAAAACTTTTTACAACACGTATGTTTTGGAACAAAAAAGCCTTCACAGAAAAACACCAAGTACCAGGGCTTCAGTTTTTCAGCCAGATAAACTAGAGACAGAGGAGGTGGGAAGCCACAAGCCAGCACCACAGCTTTGCAGGGACCTATTTGCCACAACATACACCAAGATCAGTACAAGGACAGCAGTTTTTGCACCAAAAAAGTTGGACATGGAGGGTGGGAAGGCAAAAACAACCATTGCCTTTCTGGAAGCTAGCTTGCTTAAGGCCATACATGACTTCAACACATGGAGTACAATTGGCTGCACATGCTGCATATACAAAACAAGCCTTTTCTGCAAAAGGCAAGGTGGCGCTGCAGAAAACACAAACGGTGTCCAAAGTAGACTGTTGGAGCCTCCAGGCAATCTGATGGGATGTAAGAAATGCAACTACCATTAGGACGCTTTCTACTTATCTACTTATAACTTGCGTAACCTACTTACGGTCTACTTGCTTCTACTTAGAGCCTTTCTAATTTTTTGATTGAAAATTAAGTAGATTTAAGTAGGTTATAAGTAGGTTCTAAGTAGGTTACAAGTAGAAATAAGTAGAAACCCTTCCAAAACTTGTTTTTTTGATTTTCTTTTCCAAAAATTGGAAAATCAGCAAAACATATACTTTTTTGTGCATGTAGGGAAAAATGTTTTCTTGCTGACATGTCTTGTTAGAGTTGTCCCTATAGTTTTTTCTCTTCCACAATCCTTGTTTTCATATTTTGAAATTTGTAAGATTAGACATAGCGGTCAACCGCTATGGGAAATCATGAAGTGGGTATAATCTCTGACAAACAAAATTCTAAATATGACACAGCTTCTATATAACTATGAGTTATCATGCAGCGGTTGGCCACTGACAATGAAACTTTGAATATTGCATAATTGCATACAAAGCGGGCAACCGCTGTAGGAAAACATGAAGTCTACCTGGCTGTCACTCACGTCCACGGATCTCTTGCGGCTATCTTTGGCTATCTTCCGGCTATCCTCCGGCTATCTTCGGAAATCTGGGGAATTTCTTCCGGCTATCTTCGGCTATTTTGCGGCTATCTTCCGGCTATCTCCCGGCTATCTTCGACTTTCCTGGGCTATCTTACGGCTATCTTGCGGCTATCTTCCGGCTATCTTCCGGCTATCTGCGGTTTTCCTGGGCTTTCTGCCGGCTAAGCCCTTGGCTATCTTCCGGCTATTTCTTGGCTATCTTCCTGCTTGATTTCTTTTCTTCCTTTCAAGTCAATTAAACATTACAATGGAATGAACATGTTTCTCCTTTCCACTTTTGATCCGGCCGGAAAGCCAAGGCGAGCAAACAAGTCTTCCAAACAAAAACAAGTTTAGCGGCACGCCGCTCATGCAATTCTAGCGGGAAACCGCGCATGCCCTTCAAAAAACAGTTCCGCATTGAAACACATATTTTCTTGTTTCTTCACAAAGAACAAAGTTGCTTGCAAAGCCATGTTTGTGTCGCTTAAATGTCACATGCTCAAGAAAAATCAGTTTTTTGGTGTTTTTCCGTAAGTAGGATAAGTAGAAATAAGTAGATCATAAGTAGAAATAAGTAGAACTAAGTTACTTAGCCTACCTACAAGAAAAAACACAAAAGCTACTTATTTCTACTTAGTCACTAGTATAACTAGGTTATATCTAGCACAAGTGGGCGCACCACTTAACCTACTTATATCTACTTGAAACCCTACTTAACCTATTTAAAACCATGTTATATCTAAGTTACAAGTAGATAAGTAGATAAGTAGAAAGCGATGGTATGATCTTTGCAGCGACTGCTTTGAGATGGAACTTCTATACGATTTTCATGAATCTGAAGGAGCTGAAGCGGACGACGAAGAGACTGACGAAGATTGTGAGATCGAAGATATCCCTGTGAGAGAAATGCCGGAGGAAGAGATCGGCGAAGGTGTGAGCAAAGCTGCAAAGGAGAACTTAGCTTTGACGAGGACATTCAAAGGCTTGAAGATGAACGAAGGACAGCAAGAACTGTTCAACGAACTTGTGGATACTCGCGAGGAAGGTGAAGATTTCTAAGCGTTCCTTCACAGTCCACTGGTGGAAAGCATCAAGAAGGATTTGGCAGAGTTAAATGAACAGGTTGACAAAGCAATTGAACAGAAGGAGAAAGAAAAGAAAGAAAAGGAAAGAAAAGCCCTGCCAGCTGATTCGGCTGGTTTGGTTGAAGAAGAGGAAGAAGAGGCAGAAGGTGCAGCGTCGACGGAACTGCCAGCTGGTTCGGCTGGTTTGGTCGAGAGACGACTGACACCAATGACATGGATGCTAATGCATCGAACGATTGAGTCTTTAAACGTTGAGAGGCTTGCACTTGAGAAGAAGAAGGTTGCCCAATACATTGAAGAAGCTGAAGATGAAGAAGAAGCGAATCGACTTGAACAGCGCCTTAGGGAGATCAACAGCGAGTTGGAGAAGCAAAAGGATCACATGCAGAAGCAAGATAAGGAAAGCCGAAAGCAAGTGATCAAACTCACAGAAGAGATTCCAACATCTCAGCTATGGCACGACATGAGATACTACAAGGCGATACAAGCTGGAGTTCCTCATGGCAAAGCCTGGGCAATGGAGAAGAAGAGGAGAAGAGCCATTCTTCGAGGAGTTTAGGAAGAAAGGAACTCGATCTGAAGAGGATTACCAGTCGGCAGAAAAGATGAATGTTGTTGCCGAAGGCATTGAGACTGAAGTAGTCGAAGAAGGTGCTTGCGGACTTAAGATCAAAGGCAAAGCAAAGAAGACAGAGGAGTTTGTTGACAAGAGAGTTCGAAAAGCGCTTACAAGAGAAGAGTTCGAGAGTTTCCGTGAAGAGACCAAGGAAGACGAATTGAAGGTCATGGAACGAAAGGATATTGACATTGGATTCAAGAAGAGAAGGTTGACCGAAGAAAGAAAACAGAAAAGAAAGGAATAAAGCTCTAAGAAGAGAAGGAAAGCAAAGGAACCTTGTGGTGCGATGGCTTGGCATGGAACATGCCATCGAGGAGACTCTTGTCCGTTCTCACATGATGTCAAGGACATTCAGGACAAGGTGTGCCGTTTCTACGTCCAAAGCTTTTGCAGCAGGAAGAACTGCCCTTTCTCAGTAGCGAGGTTCGGATTGGACACCAAACGAACCCGGATGATGATGAACTCAACCGAGATGTGCAGTGGGCACTTTGGGATGCCCCTTGGCGACGACACAGAGATCGCAATGAAGATCGAGACCGAAGCCCTCGAGGAATCAATGCGCTGTCGTTGGCAACAGTTGAGCATGAACCGAGAATTACGGTGGCTTTCGATACAGGAGCGGCAGTGACGACAATTCCGGAATCTCTTGCTGAAAAGATCCGAGATGATGGAAACAATCAGAAGTATCGGACGGCATCTGGTGAGTTGATTTCGGACAAAGGATCAACATGTCTTTTGGGACAGGATGAACGGTTCAACAACAAAGCAAATCAGAGGACGAGTGACTGAAGTTCGGAAAACTTTGGCGTCGGGATCCGCAGTTTGCAAACACAATATGGTGGTGTTGAACAATGAAGGTGGTGAGATTATCCCGAGTGGATCAAACATTGCGAAGCACCTAGAGAAAGAGCTTGAGAAAGCGAAGAGTCAGTGGTATCCACATGAGGCAAGTAGCAGTACGCCACTTCGGATTGAGACAGGTGTCTTTGTTTTTGACTTTTGGGGAAACAAGGAAGCGAAAGATATGAATGCAGTTGAAGGGGAAGCGGAAGTTGCAGCTGATTCGGCAGCAGCGTCCGATCCTTTCAGGAGGCAGGCCAAGAAGCTGTTAGACCTCATGGAGATGAGGAAGAAGTATCACCAGAGATGGAAAGACCAAGAGTCCCAAAGGGACCTAAGGCACCATCGTCTGCAGAATTAGAAGAGCATTTGGCAACGGCTCATGCAGTTCATCGAAGTTGGTGTGGCCACTGTATGCGGGCCAGAGCTACTTGGGATAGGCACCTTGAGGTGCAAGATCCGGAGGAAGGCGATCCGACTTTGTCGATGGACTACTTTTTCTTTGGTGAACAAGAAGCCGAAGAGACGACGAGCCTTGTAATTGTAGACAGTGTTTCGAAGATGTCGTGGGCAACCACGCTTGATGGCAAAACAAGTGCGTATGCGGTTTCTTTTGTTTTGAGTTGTTTGAGAGAAACTGGGTATAGACGTGTGGTGTTGAGAAGTGATGGAGAACCTTCAATAAAAGCATTGAAGGAAGAAGTAAGAGCAAAGGCTAGTGGTATCGAGGTTGTTGTTCGAGAAACTCGAACGGGAGACAAACGGTCAAACGGGGCAGCAGAAGTTGGAGTGAGAGAAACGAAACGACAATGTAGGGAGTTGCTATCTACATTAGAAGAGAGGTTTGGGACAAAATTGGACCCTAGCCATCCGTTGCTGACTTGGTTGGTACGTCACGCAACATTTTGTCTCTCAAGATTTGCAATCAAAGATGATGGAAGAACACCATACCAAAGACTACATGGTAGGAAGTGGAATCGACCATTAGTTGAATTTGGTGAGAGAATATGGTTCAGACCATTGGATGCATATCGAGTAAAAGGAAGGCTGCAAAGCAGAGTGCTGTCAGGATTGTTTGTAGGAACACATGGAAGAGATACCAATATACTAGCAATGACATCGGATGGAGTGATCAAAGGAACTACAGTACATCGAATGAGTGAAAAGGAAAGATGGGACACAAAGTTGATGGCAGATATGAAAGGAGTACCGTGGAAGTTGAGACCACGGATGAATGAAACGATCGATTCGTCGATTGTAATATCACTGCCTGAAGTCAAAGAAAGGTTGACACCGATTACAAGAGATGGTGGACCGAGGAATTTGTATGTCCGAAAGAAGGATCTGCTGAAAGCAGATGGAACGTATGACTACACTCCGGGTTGCCCGGGATGTGAAGCGATCATGGTTGGAATGCCAGCGGTCGCACACAATGCTGACTGTCGAATGAGAGCCACGCATCGGTTGGAGACAACGGAAGAAGGACGAAAGAGATTGGCTGAAGTTATGGAAAGACAAGAGAGAGGCAAAATTGCCAAAGCAAAAGCGGATGCGCCGGTAGTGGATGGTAGACCCGATGCTGAAGATCATGAAGTGCGAGCGAGTGAAGCATTGGGAGAACCTGTTAGAGAAAGACGAGACTCCGATGAAGTGACATCGCCAAGAGCGGAGAAGAATCGTTTTGGAGAAAATTTGGATGACTTGTATCATGAGTTGGAAGGAATGGAAGCACCAGCTGTTTCGGCTGGAACGCCCGGAAGCCTTAGTGCGCGTCTCGGAATGCCCAGAACCGATTTCGGTCCAGGGCTCACGGATGAGCAGATGGGAAGAAAGAGAGAAGTCGATATTTGAGGGCATTGAAGATGATGCAATGGAAGCCCCAGATCAACAGAGAATGACACCACAGATTTCAGAGAACGCAGCAGTTGAACAGGTCGATCACATTTTGTAGGACTTGTGGACACAGATGAAGAGACCGTCGATGCGAAGATGTTTCACGAGCTCGGTGAAAGTCTGGATGTTCATGCACTTGGACAGCATGATGTCACGGAGATATTTTCACCGCCACGTTTCACGAAGAGAGCCAACAGTTTTGGATTAAAGCCTGGCTATGCTATCGATTTGGAAACTAGTAAAGGAAACGGAGAAAGATAGGACTTGACGAACAAAACACATCCGAAGGATTTGGAAGCAATTCTGAATGACGAAGATCCTTACTTGTTGACGGGATCTCCACCTTGCGAGGCGTTTTCACCTTTGCAGGGTTTGAACAAGAACAAAATTTCGGAAGAAGTGAGGAAGCAAAGATTGGAAGAAGGAAGAGAGAAGTTGAGGACAGCAGTAAGGTATTACAAAGAGAGGAGAGCGAAAGGAAGATACTTTTTGCACGAGCATCCTGTTCATGCAACTTCCTGGAAAGAACCTGAAGTTACAGTTGTTGAGTTGATGGAGCAGGATGACGTCTACGTAGTGGAAGGACCAATGTGCAGATGGGGAATGAAAAGCAAAGATGCGAGTGGAGTTGGATACGTTCGAAAACCTACCAGATGGATGACCAACAGTAGGGTGTTGGCGGAGATACTACAAAAGGAATGTCCAAACAAGGAAGGACGTGCGTGGCACAGGCACGTGATGCTTGTGAACGGAAGAGCCAAAGCGGCTCAGGTATATCCACCTGCACTGGTAGCGGCGATTCTCAAAGGAATAAAAGCTCAAATGACAGAAGACGGAGAGATCAAAGATCTAGGAATGTTGGTGCAGTTCCCGATGAGGAGCCGGATTGCTCGGAAGAATACTTTGAAGGATGGTTCCCCGAACAGAAAGACGAAGAAGATCGAATCTACGTGGACGATATCACCGGAGTGCAATTGCCTACAGACAAAGTTCTTGAAGCCAGACAAGAAGAGCTGCAATGGATTCACAAACAGAAGATCTACGAGAAGAGAACTTTGGACGATGGGAGGTGACTGGGAAGGCACCAATCACTTTAAAGTGGATTGATCGAAACAAAAAAGACAGCCTACACCCCAATTATCTATAGTTCGAGAAGTGAGAACGCAGCATGGAGCGCTGCCGGCTCACATGCTATTATCGAATATGCCACCGCTTGAGGCGGCGAAGATCTTGTGCAGCTTGTTGGCAAGCAAAAGAACATCAAGGTCGGGCAAGTTGCTGAAGCTGGCACTCTACGACATAAGTCGTGCTCACTTTTTTGGTGAGAGCCAGCGAGCCGTGTATGTGTCATTGCCAGAGGGCGATGAGGCTGACAACATGTGTACGCTTTTACACAAAACGATGTATGGCACACAGGACGCCAGCCATGTTTGGCAGGAGCACTATTCTCGAAAACTAATCGAGAGAGGTTTCGTGCAAGGTCAAGCATGGACCTCATGCAGTGTTCCGACATCCAGAGCGGGATGTCACGTTGTTGGTACACGGAGACGATTTCTTACTGTTGGGCGACGAAGACGGACAGAAATATCTGAAGGATACGTTAACAGTACGAGTGTCGTTGTGATGGTTGCATTGGACCAGAAGACAACCAGCGCATGACGCTACTGAATCGAATTGACATATCACAAAGATGGATCCGTCAGTTTCGAAGCAGACCCAAGACACGCAGAAATGATCATCAGACAGTTGGGACTCGAAGGTTCCAAAGGAATCTCTACGCCAGGAGAAAAGAAGAAATTGAGCGATGTGGTAGCATCAAGTGGACTGCCACCTATGAATCCAGAGAGGGCCACGTTGTTTAGATCACTGGTGATGAGAGCACACAGAGCTGACATCGCTGAATCGGTGAAGTCGCTCACAAGAAAAATGAAGAGTCCAACGGAAGCAGATTTCAAGGAGTTGAAAAGACTTGAAAGATATCTGATTGGAAAACCTAGAGTAGTGAACATGTTCGAATATCAAAGAGAGAGCAAAGTCATCAAAGTATTTTGCGACAGTGACCACGCAGGATGTTTGCTGACGAGACGATCAACAACAGGATTGGTTTTCACAGTTGGTCGGCATACAATCATGACAACATCGAACTGACAATCTACGATCGCTTTATCGAGTGGAGAATATGAATTTTATGCATTGGTGAAAGCGTGTGCATTTGGACTCAGTGTGCAAGCACTGTATCGCGATTGGGGATTGGAGATGGATTTGGTTGTCGCGAGTGATTCTTCTGCGGCAAGAGGAACGGCAAGCAGAAGAGGATTAGGAAAACTGAGACAACGAACTGAAAATTGTAGCGGTAGGAACGAAGCAAAACGTAGCAGATTTGTGTACAAAGCCGGTGAATAAGGACACGTGTGAAAAGCACATGAAAACTTTAGGCCAGATATTTGCAACAGGCAAAGCGTCTGGAGCGAAGAGTTTAGAATCGTAGCAAGTCCACCGAAAATGGACTATGCACGAAGGAGGGGTGTTCATGAATATGGACATCTCATACATGTATCACCCTATACACATACGTCATTTTGGCTCAAGGGAAAAAGTGCGTGCGCCAGCAGTGTGTTTGAGGATCATATTTCTGATTAACCATTCTTTGGTTCTCAAGAGAAAAGTCTTTATAAGAGACTACTTGTGACTCCTTGCACTCGACTGTGACAGTGCCTTGGCTAGGAGATAGATTGAAGAAGAGTGGTTTGGTCTAGGGGCCAAGGGAGTTGCTGAAAGAATCCACTTTGTCGGAATGAGCAGTGGAACAACGACGTTGGAATATTTGAAAGATGTTGAAAGGTATTGCACGCCGCCAACTATGCCAAGTCATCCTTTTCGAAGGCTAGATACATTTGAGAA
>OMLO01000254.1_pt1 | contig 31668 bp, 14 predicted proteins | sample 1674811 | NCBI WGS metagenome assembly OMLO01 (sample SAMN06265003, study PRJEB25207) | coral metagenome | isolation source: Coral host | place: Mexico:La Bocana,Puerto Morelos, Mexico | collected 2008-11-13
AATTTCAGACCAAAATATTCAAAATCTATACCCGTTTTCAGACCAAAACGGCTTAAAAACCATACCCTTTGGGGCGGTGCATACCTCTATACCTTATATAGGGGAGTATATACCTATATACCTTATATAGGGGAGTACCCCCCCCCCCCCGATGTATCTTGATCTCTGATAACTGATAAGATCTCAGTCCTTATTTTGAAACAAAAGCCTTCAGTAAATCACACCTTGTACTTTATATTGATGAATGTATGTGAACTTTGATATTTGCAAAAAAATTTTTCTGATCTCTGATGTTACAGTTTTAGCCTATGTTCACTGTTGTCAAATTGATACACTGTACATGTGTTTTTAGAAAAAAAATGTGCTAACCAGTGGTATCTCAGTTCCCTGAGAGTTTGATGTAAAGCAGGCTTATACTGTAATTTAACCTCTTAAAAAACACTATGACCAATATTCAGGTAGTACATGTATAAACCATCTTACTCCACTTATGGCAAAAGATATTGATCTATTGGCAAAAAATTGTAGTTTGGTTGTGGCGTAGCAAAACAACCTCCTGAAAAAATGAATAAAGGGTGAAAGTTTCTAAGGAAACTGTGGTGCTGCGTCGGTAGGGATAACAAGGTAATTTGGTTATATCAACTAAGTTGAAAATGTAAATTGGCCTCTGTAAATTGGCCACCAATTTACATTTTCAACTTAGTTGATATAACCAAATTATGAAAAAACAATCCATCTAAAAATTAAAGTAAAGAATACAGTATTTTAATATTGCAGTTCATCTGCTAAAACAGTTTGCTCTTTATTTTCTAGATGGCAGCTGTGATAGAATAATATTATCAGGAAAAACTGGAGAGCTGAAAACACCAAACTATCCAAAAACATATCCAAGTTATTCACGATGCTCCTGGTTAATACAAGCACCTCCAGGATACAAGATAAAGTTGCAATTTTATCATTTTGTGCTTGAAGACTCATATCAGTGTATGAGTGATTATGTCAAAATATATGATGGAAGGAACAATTCAGCCACACCACTTGGGATATATTGTGGAAGATATAGTCCTTTTTATCAGGAATCAACCAAAAACAATATGTTTATTGCGTTTAGGTCTGACAGATCTCTGAATACTGCTGGATTTAGGGCAAAATTTCTTACTATAGCACTACAACCCCCCAGGGAAATGAGTTTTAAAAAAACTTTGAGAAATACCACTCGTGGAGTTGTTGGGAAACAAGTCAGGTTTCAGTGCCAGGTTAAAGGAGGAGGTCTGGATGTAACATTTTCTTGGGTTAAAGATGGCAAGGAAATAAAAAGTGATGGGGTACACTTCATAGTCAAGTACAATGCTCAGACGAAGAGGTCAATTCTGTTATTGCCAAGTGTGTTGGCAAGTGACGCTGGAGGTTATGCCTGTTTAGCAAGTGATGTTGACTCAGGGAAGAACATTTCAGCATATGGTAGCCTTCAACTGAGAGGCAAGTGAAATTTTTTAGTGTTACCAGTCGGTACATTCTATTTCATTTACATATATAAATTATATTAATTTTGTGAATTTCCAATATTTTTTTGGTAACCCACTTCTGACACTATACAAATTGCACACATAATGTATAGACACACATGTAGACACCAAATTTTCTTATCTTCTCAAGAGCATGCCATGGTATGACATTACACAACAGGCTAGGGTGTAACATTAACTTTTAATTCATAATATCATGGAATATCATAAAAAAGAAACAAATATCTTTCACTTGACTTGTTAAAGACTCTTATCGTATTATTTTCTTATTCCAATTCTTCCTTTTTGTTCTTAGAAGGAGCAGCAGTAAAAGTTGGGCCGTCTCCCATGGATATCTATGCTGATCAAACCATTATTGTGAAGTGTGTTGCATCAGGAGATCCAGTTCCAAAGATAAGGTAACTTGTTGTAAATAAATAAGTTGTTAAGGGGTTTTAATACCCAAGATAAATCATACCGAATCTCCATAATTTATTCATTTGGCAACTGCGGGATATTTCACTTCTTTTGTCCATGAGGCACTTTTCTTTAGTACCTTGTACCATTTACAAGGTTCTTTCTAATTGGCCAAAGAAAAACAGTAGAATGGTAAAGAACAAACAATACCCTTAGCCCTAGGAATAAAAAGGTGTGATAAACGAGAATGATTGAAAACTGACCAGGTGTTGCCGATGAACTGGCTGTTCTTGTTTCATGCTGGTGCAGTACATGTACAGTGTAGGGCAGTTAATTATGTAAATGTATTCATGCAGTATTTTATTTATATCATAATTGCTTCATCTGATCATACATGTACCTAATTATGCCTTCAATGGATGGATGTCAATAGATGTCGAACAAGTCTATGAAGGAATATTAAATACAGCACTTATTGACTGTGTATGTTGTTGCTTGTCGCAGTGGCAGTTACCAGCATTTAGTTTTGACTTTTGACTTTTGACTTTTGTTATTGCTTAATTTACAGTTGGCAGGTTAATGGAGTAGACAAGACAGACTCTGCAATCCAAAAGAACTTTTCTTCCGAGTTGCGCTTTAAAGCAATGGAAAATGCAGTTGTTAATTGTACAGCAGATAATGGTTTTGGAATAGACTGGAAAACTGGAAACATTTCTGTCCTCAGTAAGAAATTACTTGTAGTTGTCACCATGTTTTTTTTTTTCAACAAATAAAGAAGCCTTAGCAGTATATTACACTATTATAGAACACAACAGGAATTTGAAGGCACAAGCAAAATGTAGAAAACACAAGCCACAGGTGAGCGTTTTCTATATTTCCAGAGTGTTCTCAACTGTTCGGAGTGTTTATCACAGTAGAATACATGGCTAAGGCTTCTTCATTATTTTGCTTTATGATATATAGAGGTTATGTGTTAAAAAAACGATAAAGCATGCTTTTTCTATGTTTTATACTCAATGGGTTTTGACCAATCAGAATCTTCCCAGGGTCCTATCTATATAATAAAAAAATAATAATAAATAAATACATGTACATAAATAAATTAATAAACAGTAAGATTTTACAGAGGCACATCCCATGTCGTGGCTCTTTGTCCACTATTTCCAGATTGAATTAGAATGTAGTTAATAAGTCTTGGTTTTTGTAGAGAAAGGAAAACCAGATAACACAGAGAAAAACCCTCAGGCAAGACAAGAACCAACAACAAACTTAACCCACTCATGATGCCAGGTCCCAGATTTTAACCTGGTCCTCCTCCCCTAATTTTTTTTTAAGAAAGAAACTAAAAGTCTGAAAGCAGCAGGAAGATGAATATTAGCTCAGTCAGTAGAATAGGCAACGTTTAAAATTACTTTAGAACTTCTTTGTGCAATATTAGGTTACACGGGCAGAATTAGAATAATAATTTCAACCTTAAATGTCCTTATTAATAATTATTGTCCTTATTCTGAAATTGTTTGCTAATTCTTTAGCTCCTGTAACCGTTGCTGTGGTAGTGTCTGATAAAGAGATTCCAACCACTTTGCCATCTAAATCATCTCCACCAATGATCACTGTGTCCCCAGCTAATACAACAGCAGAGCTGAGAAGAAATGTCACATTGACGTGTGCCGCCATAGGGAATCCTAAACCAAAGATCAGGTATTGATTCAAGGCCTTAAGCAGTGGCCGGCTCCGAGCCTTGGCTGGGGAGATTGCATTGTGCTCTTGGGCAAGACACTTAATTTTCACTGCCTCTCTCCATCCTGGTGTAGAAACATGTACCAGTGAATTTAATGCTGGGGGAGGGGGAACCCTATGATGAACTAGCACCCCATCCAAGGAGGGAGGAATAGAAATACTCCTGCATGTAGTCACTTCATGCTACAGAAACCAAGACAGAAACTAGGATAAGGTCTGGCCGGATGAGCCACTTGACTCGTCTCCAGACTTGACCTTAACCACTTAAACCACTTAACATGTTTTCAGGTGGTACACACAAAGGAAAACTCCCATGTCAAACACAAGGTAGTGAAAACAGGTTTAGGTAAAGGTAAAGTCTACATATGAGCAAAGTGGAGCTTATCCCGGTTTTCGTAAGATGAAGCAATTAGGAGTATTTATACTCCCCCTGGATGGGATGCTAATCCATTGCAGGGTTACCCCCAGCATTAAGTTTGTCTCAGTACCCATTTGCACACCTGAGTTGAGAGAGGCACTATGACTCAGAGTAAAGTGTCTTGCCCAAGAACACAACACAATGCTATGTCTCCGGCCAGGGCTCGTACCTGGACTGCTCAATCCATGAGATGAGTGGACTAACAATGAGACCACCGCGCCTCCCAAAAAACATACATACCTTCACTTTTCTTACTAAAAAAAATTGTCATGTTGATTCTACCTGGCTTAAATTGTCAGTAATGGTTCATAAGCAGAGCTTCCCTTATCAGACATACATGAATTATAGTCATTCATTTGCATGGAGAGTAGAAGGTCCTTATTTAAGTCTTTTTTTTTTCTTTATTCAGATGGCTGGCAGAAGATAAATATTATGAGGATCTTCCTGAAGATGACAAAGGTGTATCACACTTCACGTTAATGGTCAGCAAGGAAAGGACAATAGTTCGCTGTGAGGCACAGAATATTCACAATATTGACACAAGAACAGCCTATGTTACTGTTCCAAATGGTAACAAGATTTTTACTCTCCTGTTTCTTATCTCATGTACATGTATATTACCAGCCCAAAATCCTATACAAGTGCACATTGCAATTATTAATTTAGGTAATTTTCCCAAGTGTCCAAATTACATCTAATCCTTAATTTGGATAATGTCCAAATTAACAAGTCATTTGAACAGTTCTTTCTACAATATTATTTATTTAACAAGGAAAGTCTTAAATTGATAAAAAAAAAAGCAGAATGATAAATATGAGTAATCTGTATACATGTATGTATGTATGCCAGACTCCGGATCAAGCAGTATGGTTCCAAATCCTGGCCAATGTCATTGTGCATTGTCGCAGCTCCTCGCAATGCCCAGTTGTATGCTTTGGTTTCCAACTAGTATCTCATTAAGGGTGAATGACACGAAGAGTTACTCCTACTCACTTCAACTTTAAGAATTGAGGGCACATGTACAGTGCCAGCCTGAAAGGCCAGTTAGAAAGACAATACACTGCCCATAGTAGGATGCTCAGTTTGATGAATGATAATAATGTTATTTTATAACATTGTTTTTTTGGTATTTGTTTTGGTAGTTGAAGCAGTTGTGAAAGCTGACTCATCCAGTAGCTTGTTTGGCCAAATGAAGTTTATCCTTATAATGGCCTTTGTCGCACTTGCTGTTCTGGTGATTCTTATCGTTGGGCTTATCCTGTACCGCCACCACAATCTGAAATCAAAACATGTGTCAGCCTCTGTTGACCTGGAGAAATTACAGAAAAACCCAATATATGAACAACACACAAACTACTATGTTCATCCTGAGCTACTAAGCTGGGCAGTGCCAAGGAATACAATGGAATTCATCAAAGAATTGGGGCCAGGAAATGGTGAGTGGGTCTTGGATGTATACAGTAAAATGTATGTTGTAGTTGTTGTAAAGTTTCTCATAAAAAATTCTACTTACCAGAATTTTGCTACCAATTTTGTTAATAATTTTTAATTGTATTGTTCCTCATTGTGGGTGGGTAAAATTAATGTGTATTTCGCCTTCTGAGGTCTTGATGTGTTCTACTCAATCACTCATTTTCTTTGTTCCCAGTAAGGCATAATATTAATACTGTACCATGGGCCCATTGATACATAGGACTTTGTAAATCTTAATTTAAATCATGCTTTTCATTCTAACAAATGTGGTTGCATTATCCATTTGACATCTTAGAGTACAAAATTACATCTAGATTTTAGTCCTAAATCCAAATGGTTAAGATTCGTTCAATGTACATGTAAGTCCAGGCAGAGGTGCCCTCCCTGTCAGGGAGTAACATGCATCATCGAGTAGTGTTCTCAAACACATTAAACATTCATTGACAAATACAATCAAAACCATGATGGAGATGTGGATACCTGTTCTTAATTAGCCTTCTTTAAGATGATTTTTCTTCTCAGTTTACTCCTTAGTTTTTGTTTTGATTGAGAAGATAATTCTATCAAACACTTGAGGCAATGATTCATCGGCTATCTGAACACCTCAAATTTCATCAAAAGCACTCCGCTGTGCATCATATTTTCAACTCTCTTCTGTGTGTTTGGACATCCCAATAATACACTGTGCCTCATATTTGATATACATGTATGACATTAGAATTTATAGTCATCCTTTCCCATAAGGCGGTGCTAAACTACCTGTACTTAACAAGGACCTACTTCTTTGCAGGAAATTTCTCAAGCCTCTTTCTTGGAAGTATTACTGAAGTCAAGACAGATGCAAATGAAGAAAAGAAACATTCATTGGTGATGGTGAAATTGCTCAAGGAAAAATACACATTGGAGGCTGAACAAGAAAATTTTGAAAAAGATGCCATTGCCTTGACCACATTCAGCCACCCATATGTGCAAAGTTTGTTTGGTGTCTGTGTGGATGGTCTCCCTCTCTGCCTTGTGTTTGAGTTCAGTGAGCATGACGAATGCTTGCAACAGTTCTTAATTGAATCAGGGCGTGGTCAGTGTTCAATTCATCGCAGAGCCGACCTGCAAAGCACTAAGCCAAAGCTGTCAAACATAGATCAGATTTCCATGGCTAAGCAGATAGCAAATGGTATGGAATACCTTGCAGATAAGGGTTATGTCCACAGAGAGCTATGCACCAAGACCTGCGTCATTGGTAAAGGGATGATTGTCAAGATATCAAATTTAGGGTTCTCATGGAAAGGCCCAAATAGTGATTACTTCTCCTTGGATGAAAATGAGAAAGCTGCGTATCCTGTGAGGTGGCTCCCCCCTGAAACTCTCACGTGTGGCATATTCAAGGAAGAAACTGACATCTGGTCATTTGGTGTCGTGTTATGGGAGATTTACTCCAGTGGATTGACGCCATACTATGGGATGAATGATGACGAGGTGATATCCTTGGTAGAAGGGGGAGACACACTTCCTTGCCCAAAGGAATGCCCCAATGAAATGTACGAAATCATGCAAGGATGCTGGAACATGAATTCAACAGAAAGACCACGCTTCAACAGCATTCACCAGCGCATCTCATCTCTGTTTAATGGCGTTCCAGTGTAAATGTTAAACTGTTCAGCCATGAACAAGTGTAATGAGAAAAAACTAAGAAACTATGTACTTGTAAAATCAGATTCCAGCAATCACTTTTGACAATCAGATTTGACATTACCCTACAGGATTTCAGTATGCATTGCAAACTGATTGATTGCTACTATGTAGAACATTGTGCGGCAATATGCATAGAGCTCATGTAATAGAGCTTAGCTTACAAACAACAGCAAACATTTGATAGTGGGATTTCTTTTGACTTGCAATTTAAAACGCACTACATGTAGCAAGTTTTTGGAGCAGTTATTGATTCTCCTGAAGGTATCTGTAGGCCATTCCTGTTAAATGAGAGATCAATTGTAAAACATAGTCCAGCAGATAATTTTAAATCTGTAAAAATGAGAAAGACTATTTTCAGCTAAAATTGTTTAGAGGTACATCCAGAGTAAATTGAAATGACTGATTATGCCTACATATACAACATTATGTGCAGCTGCACACTGTGGCTGACTTATTCTGAAGATAAAAATAGTGTGGAGGAAACACTGTTGAAAATATATCAGAAGTGATTATGGAGAGAAGTTACATTTTTGTTTTGCCCTGAATTGAGTAAAAATAAAATATAACAATATATGTTGACCAGTAAATAAGCCCCAATAATAACTACTGTCCAGACACACATTGTTTGTTAACATGCATAGAAATTATTTACTCTTGAAACTGCTAATAATTATTGTCACTAACTTTGGGAATTGGATTTTCCCAGAATTACTCATGAATACATGTTACTGTGTCTAATTTGGGCTCTCAAACTCCAAACCACTTTGTAAAATATGAGCCCTGTGTAAGTAGTGGTTTTCAAATGTCTACCTTTGAAATAAATAATAATTAAACAAATTTAATTACTTAGGTTATTTATTGAACTCTTCAAACTAAAAGCAATCCTGAATAACCTAAAGGGAATTGACTTTTTAACAGCTTATTGGTGTCAGTTTGAGAAAGGCACTTGCAATTTTTTTCTATCAAGAGTGCTTTTTTACATTGTTCATATCTCTTAATTTATTTTGCTACAAATGAAATATAGAGTTACAATATAACGAAAATTTGTAACGATAGAAGTCAAAAGAGGGAAATTTTGAGGGATTCTGATATTTTGTGCTCAAATAGCACACTGAAACGATCGTGTTCGTAGGGAGAGTGATTATTTGATGTTATTTAAAATAGTATGATTATAATTTATACATTTGGTAAACTTGTACTCGAGTTTGTGATGATTGCAGCATTGCTAAGTAGGTTAATTTGTCAGAATCAGTTATTAATTAAACGGAGTATTTCTTAATTTAAATTGCTACTTGTGAAGAGCAAGTAAAATAATTTTGTAAGAAAAAAATCAATGAGACCTTGTTAATATTTAACAAAAGAGGTTGGCTATTTTTTAGTTGCATATGACTATTAAAGAAAAATACAACGACAATTTCATTTATTTTTAATGTACAGTTTGTGTACACTGGCAAGATTCCTCTATATTTATTGTGACTAGACGGTAAATTCCCACAACTAGATGGAATGTATTTTTCTCTTATTTCTGGACCAATGGTATGATTTTCAATGATGTGTTCTAAGGAATATCGTTCTCCATTTATCTTGTGGAATTTCACGGCATATTTTGTATTTTTTGTAGAGATGTGGGGGAGTGTGATGTCCTCCAGCGAAAATATAAGCATCCTGTTCCATACAAAGGGTCAAAGGCAAAGCAATGAGCTTTTCCAATGATAAAAGATTATTTATAAAAAGCATGCGAAAATGGGGAATTATTCCACTACGGTACATAGTTTGTATCTGTTGATAACTGTCCAGTGGATCTACAATCTTGGACAGAATAAAACGGAACAATTAACCCTCTCCCCCCCCCCCCCCCCCCCCCCCCCCTCCGCCCTAGCAACGATGAAGGCCGGAAGGAACAAAAATGCGCCATTTTGGCATCATTAAAATGGGAGAGAGGGGTGGTCCAGGTGTTCCATTTGTGTTGTCCAAGGTTGTAGCTTCAAGTGTCGATCAAAGTCGTATTGACACAAGCCCTAGTCTCCAACTATACAGGTAGTAACGCAAATGTCACAGCTAGACAAGTAGCCCAATTGAATTGGGTCAACACTGAGTCCCTGGAAGTACTCCCTTAAAATTGTTTAGGAAGTTGTCCGTTGAGTCTTGACCAAAAAACACCCTCAAAAAAACACTTGGCTTGAAGCCAGTTAAGTGCATTTCCAATTATTCAGTGAGTACATCTAGTACTTGGTCATAATTCGATACAATCGAAGCAAAGAAACAACACATTTTTGTTTAGGTGTTTAATTATCAACAAGCCCAGCAAAACCTTCATTCAGAGAACTAACAGACGTTTTGCCCCGAGGCTTTCCACTATACGGAACGTACACTTTTAAAGAATAGGTCCGCAGCGCATACACATGCTTAGTGTTTAGCATTGGAGTGATTTGGGCATGATGGACGGGGCTGTATCTGAGTCGCCTTTTGTCCTTGTCCAAAAATCGAGTCCTGGCTCACAGCTTATCATAGTAAGATTCTGGCAGCTTAACAAAATACATTCATTGCGATTTTGTGTTTCACGATAAATCTTTCCTCCCTCGTAGTTTGGCCAATACTCGTCGGTGGAGCTACGTTTTCGGAAGAGATTTCTGACTGGATCGAAAAGGAAGAAAATTGCTCGTTTGATTTGGCTGTTAGTAAAGCAATAAACCCAGGGATTAAAACTGGAGTTTGACATGGCCAACACTATAGTGAAATAATGAAAAGGTGTTTCTAAAGTAGTAATGTTATAAGCCGACAAAACGTAATATAGCTGATTAGGGAACCAGCACAAAGTTAACATAAAAGCCACAATGCTGCACATGCGTAATAGTTTTTTCTTCGCTCTTGCGTTTCTAGTTTCTGCTTCGCGAAGTCGCGATCTTTTTAACACCACATAAATGTGGACAAGTGTTAAACATGCTATGGCTGACGGAGTAAAGAAAGTTAACAGAGGATAGAGAGTTATGAGTAGCTCCCGATGAAATGGCGACCAACTCCAAACGCACTGATTAGATTCCGGGTTAAGCAGCCTTCCGCATGGAATGAAGCCCACACTACCAAATCCAAGAAGCCAAATAAACACCAGATAAGTGTAAATTCGCTCCCTCCTAAATTTTAACCTGTACTGCAGTGGTTTGATAATAGAGTACCACCGGTCTAAGGACATGGCTACTACTGTGAAGACAGATACTTTGCTCAGTGCGTAGACAAAGTACTGCGAGAAAACCAAGCGGCAAAATAACTCTCCTGCGACACCGGTGAGGGGTGGAAAGGAGTCGCCGTCTATGACCAATGTTGGAGTTGCCAGAATACAAATACCTGCAAACCATAAACACGGATGATTACCATACTATCCAAACAGGACGCTGGCGTTCCGAAAAACCTTACAGACCAATCGTCGCCTATTCTTACAGACAAAAAAATACTAATTAAAAATATACTGGTTTTGCCCATAGAGTACATTGGCATCTACGGGTATATCTCTAAACAATGGAACGCCCAACTGTCTTCATCAGTCACTCCTTGAAAACCCCAAAGTCAAATATGTTCGAATTTTCGTATATTTTGTTTTATTTTCAAGTTGCACCGCAAATTAAATTAGTATGTCGTTTTTTCTAATTCGAGATGTTTTTTTCCGCTGTTGGGTACACGAGTGTTTCGTATTCATTACTTCCTGTTAACTCAACTATACCCCGATTTTTAGTAAGTATATATAAGACTAATTATTTTTCTATGCCTTTACCTGTTAAAAAGTCAGTCATGGCCAAATTGAACAAAAACCTGTTGTAAGCGGATCTAAGGATCTGTCTGTTTTGCAGTACAGCAACACAAACCAGTCCATTGCCTAGTAGCGCTAGTACAGAAACTGCTCCGAGAAAGACCTGAACAATTTGGAAAGAAGATTGGGACGAGAAGCCCGCTGTTCGTGTCCAATTAGCAGTGGAGTTTTCGTCACGGAAGCCTTCAGTGCACATTTTCTGTGAGACTCGTAGGAACTGAAAAGCAAAAAAACAAGGAAACAGCAATATGTTATGGGTTATGGTTTTAAAAAAAGACAATGTAAGAACATAATTGCAAGCAAATTCTTCCTAAAGGAACTTCTCCTTTTCAGATTGATCGCTCAAGCAAGCCAATTCAACAAATAAAAAGAACTCGGTTACGAACAAAAGTACCTTTCCAGTGAACGAAAACCGGAAAAAAATAGTTAACTGAGATGGAAAGATTAACACGGATTACAAACGACGAACTTGAAAAAAGATGTGCAAACTGTGACGTGGCGATTACATAAGCTGTTATAAGCTGTTATAAGCTGTTATAAGCTGTTATAAGCTGTTATAAGCTGTTATAAGCTGTTATACGCCCCATGGCGCGACAAGGAGTAGCTTATTATAACTATGCATGTAACATAATTATGATACAAATGTGAAAGTGGCAGATTCGAAACTAGAAATATTGATGATAGGTTTTCACTTTGCTTAGAGCGTAGGACTATCAAAAAAAAATCCAGGGTCCACATATGATTCGATTCCCACCGCTCCGCTTAACATCGTGTGGGTTATAAATGTTGTCGATTAGATACCTTGTATAGTACTGTTTCAAGTCAGATTTGAGAACTTAGTTTTATTCTCTCTGAGATAGAAACTGAATACAAAAGGAAAACACCTGGAAAAGATCAATTATTAGGAATCTACTCACTCGCTTGGCCGATGATTCAACACAAGTTAAAAAGCCTTTTTCAAGTTTTCTTCAAGATGCGGTACGGTGTCTTCTTTGTTTCGAGTCCACAAGCTTTGCTGGAGAGTGCAATGTTTTGTGTTTTTCGTTGGCATGTAATTTTCAATTACCAAATACAAATACTTCCAGCAGCTTTATACAGGACCGTGAAGCAATTAAAAAACTGTACGTGCTTGTTTCCTTCATCACGGTAAGAGAATAGTTGATACAAAAAACTAGTTTCCGGCTGTGCCTCAATTACCATCTGAATAGACATTACTAAATAGTGACACACTTTGCGCTTATAGTGACACACTTTGCGCTTAGTATTTCTTTTTTAATGTTCGCCTCTAAAGCACGTTTTCAATCTCCAGCTCTTTCTTCGAGGTTGACAAACATCCCTGAGGCATATTTACATTTTGCAGCAGCTGTTAAGATCCCATTCTATGATCAGTCCAACTTCCAAATTCCAGATAAATGGATTTCAATATTCATGCGCGTGAATTAAGATTACGTTAAATGTAGTGTTGGTATTATCGTATATTCTCGCCTTTTTGGAATTGCTTTTTGCCTCAAGAGAACGGGCAACCACTAGCTCCCAGTGTCACGACTTAAAATAAATTATTACTCACTTATTAAGTGAACAAATTAAAAATTTTGGCACGGTTTTTGTCAACTGTTCGGTAGTGGCGTGAATATTCTTCAGCACGTACGCTGCTGCGCCTCAAGTGCACAACTATAAAAAATGGAAAATATTACAGGTCTAGGCTTTTGTGATCTTTAATGTAGTTACCTTTATAGTGGTACATTTGTAATTTCACGTTGACGAAATTTTTGTCGAATTCGCCATTAAGTAGATGGCGAAATGCTTCGGAGTTGTGTCGTGAGCAGAAAAAAGGTCACAAAGATTTCTGAATATAAACATTATTGTTTTTTAATTAACAAATCGAATTAAAAACAGAGACAATCATATATTATACAATTACCGTGAAATTGCTGATTTCTGGTTATAGAACTTCTTCAATTTTCTTGTTGCACTTGCGCATTCAAACAAAACTCACTCAAAATGTCATGTTCCTAAAAGTTGGGGAATGTTCATATGCCATACATCGAATGCTATGTGCCACGAAATGTTTGCTGGATAAGCGATTTTGTTTTTGTTATTTTGTGGAAACTAATTTTTGTGATTGTTAAAGACTTGCTTTTCTTGCTGGGTATAAATTTTTGCGATAATTTGTAAGTTGAGTTTAATTGGAGTTACAATATTTCCCTGTTTTTTTTTTTATTAAACTACTAACATAGAATCGACAAACAGATAATAAGGATCACCCTGTTTCAATTACATGATCTTTTCCAAGTGTTACTGATCTCCCCGAAAGTGGATCAGCAGTTCATGCCGTCGACATTATCCTTTACTATAGCATTACCCCTCGAGGAAAAAAAAACGCAAAAATTAGAACACACCAAAGTTTCATGCGACACAGTATTACGCAACAATTAGAATTATCATTATTCCAAAAACTAAACTAAAAAAACCTTTGGCCTTTAATTGAACCTGGTTGTTAAACATTTCTCTTAAAAAGATTGTCACCATTATTTACATGTATTCAGGATACGAAAATTATATTTCGGGGGCTCTAAAAACATCGAGCGTAAGACAAAGAACTTGAAACCAGATGTTGAAACAATTTCCAAGTAACTTGTGTTTCTATTCTGTTCAAAATAACTTGTTACTCTTGGACGAGTCATGTTAGAGCAATCCATTTTCAAGCTGAGATCTCACAGGTCATTTAAAATCCTTGCTGTTTCCTGAACGTTAGTCAAATCAAAAAATAAATTGATATATGGAGAGATTACATGCAAAGGTGGAAAGTAATTTTGGTTTCACTGGAAGTGACTGGTTTGAAACAATTCTTCCCATTTTGTCATCTCGTCCGAAGTAGCACAGAAACTAATCATGACTCAGTCACTGCGTATTTGCTTCAAATTTTGATTGGTCCATTGGATTCTCTGTGTTTCTTGTGATTGGTCAGTCAGTTGTAAACCACTCTTAAGAGGGCGTACTCTTGTTGAAAACCATAAACGGTTACAAAGCGAAACAGCTGTAAATGGGCACTGCGTTCTGAATTCTCTCTACACTCTTTTTTTTTTTTTTGATGTGGAAAAAGTTGAATTTTGACATGCTGGTTACAATATTGGTAACAATGGAGGTGATCGAACTCGTGATTTCACCTGCTTAGGGTAACCTGTAATATCAAGAAAAGTGGCTGAAGCTTGTTTTTTCCTTTTAATGTCATCATTGACTGAAAAAGGGTATCAGTTAAAACTGTATAACGATATTTTCTTGATGAAAAAAGGCCTTCTCGTCTCCGTATTAAGCTCGTCACATTAGCAATAAGACAAATGTCATTTAGAAAGTCCAGCAGACACAGAAACAGTTAGGAGAATGGGGAATAATCACAGACCATGAAAACAGACACACACAAACAGTATGCGTATTTTTGTTTTATGCATGATGGGTGCTCTTTGATAACAAAATATCTAAAACTCACCATGCTATGAAAAAGCTAAAAAAGGTTTTAGAATCAAATGATTTGTTGCATACGTACGAAGTCAAGCATGTATCAAGCGCCAAAATACATAGATGTTAAATTACTGACACCTTGTCAAGGAAGCAAAAAATACAAACGTCTTTAAAATGCATGGCCGAAGCATTTGATATTTATGGCAATTTTTCATTATTGTAAGAACACCTGTCTGAGAACTGAATAATAATTAAGAAAGCAGACAAACAATCCAAATAACTGATGTAATTTAATACTCAGCAGGGATTCATTGATATCAAACAAATACGGAGATTAAACCAGTTTTGAATGTTGAATTCTCATGTATTTAACAGTTTGGATTATTTCTAAGTTAAACTAAAACAAAAACAGAAATGTTTTACAACATATATTGATATTTCAGCAAAGATGTTTGCCACAGATTTGGACCGTTCTGTAAAAGATTTGTTCCACCAAAACTCTTTTTCAAAAGTTATTTGTTATTTCCCCACTAGCCATAAGATATCTGCAAATTATATGTTATAGTAGACAATGGATACGGCGCGCTCTGATTGGCTAGTGAACGTTTTGTCAGAGATTTATTTTTTGAACATTTCTTTCAACATTTTAAAATATCGCCATACGTATACAACGCCTAGAACACTAGAGAAAGGTTTTTGGCCACAGCTCTAACATTTCTGCCACTGTCAGCGGTCTAACATGCTGTTTGTTATCTATGACTGTCTCCAGCATTATTACTTAGGCGTTTTGGACGCAAACGTTTATTCAGTTTCGCAGTAACGGCTTGTCGCAATAGAGTCCCAGAGCAGTCAAAGGTACAATTTAAGTTTAACTTTCATTTGATAACGGATCAAACGCAAGTTATGCATTTCCGATAACCAAAGAAAAACTGTTATCCGGAAATTCAATAAAATTTCAAACTAATACCGCGCGGCAACTTTTGATTAACATTTTGATTAAGCAAGAGGTTATTGAAAGTACTTTGTAGGGGTTAACGATAACAAACTATAAAACACAAGTAGGCAGGTGTATAATCAATAAATAAAACCAGTTACTGGTTACGCGCTCGCTGAAGTCGTTTTCTGACTTGGAGACTTACGGACCTGTTTTGTCAGCGATTAATACATCGCTTGAAAGATGAACGCTACAATCACTTGGAAGTCAAGCGCATCCTCTAACGACACCTTTATTCGTCCTACTCGACCCTACCACGACAAGGTTGACTATAACGTTAGCAATGTTTACAAATTCATCTTCGCTGGCATAGCAATTGTTTCTTTCCTTGGAAACTTTCTCCTTTGTTTGGCAATCTGCAGATGTCGCTCACTGCTCTCGAAGACATACAACACGCTTGTTTTAAGTCTTGCCATTACGGACATGCTAACAGGTTAGTAATGAGAATTTACAAAGTTGGTTTTAAAAGAAAATAAAAACAAAACGATGATTCAAAAACAACATATTCAAACATCAACCAACAAAAGAGTGTGTCTTTATTTCGGAAAGAAGGTGGAGCTGGGCGGTGTTGGTGTTGGTACACAGCTGCTGTTGAATGTAACATATGATTTCAAAGGATATCTAAATTTCAGTTAAATGTATATAACAACGGCAGTAATTTTGAATTAGGCGTGAGAAAGAAAATTTAAACATTTATATGTCCTTAAGGAAAAGTGAAACCCAGTTGGCGGCTGCACACCGCTCATTAAGCATTTTAAATACTATTTTTTCACAAAAACCCAAATGTATTTTAGTACTTCATCTATTATCGGTTTTAATACGAATTGAAAGATTCAATTTACTATTTCCAAGTAAGAGATGAAATATCAGCATTCCAAGAGTGTACTCAATAAAACCTGAGCGTGTTTAATCCAAGAAACAAACAAATCAAGCAACATCATTACACTTCTGACTGAATATGAAGGAAACATTTTTAAGTTAACTGTATTTCCATTTTGTACAAAATTATTTGTTACCCTTGGACGATAGAAAAAAATAAGGTAAAATGAATAAGTCATGTTAGAGAGACCCATTTTCAAGCTGAGTTTCCACAGGTCTTCAATCCATGCTGTTTGCTGAAAGTTAGTCAAATCAAAAATTAGATTATATCTGGAGACGGATTAAGCGGGGAAAGTAACTTTGGTTTTTACAGTACTACGCTAAGTCCCTGATTAAAAATATTTCATTATGTCATCTCACCAGACGTAACATCAAAAGTAATCGTGACTCGCCCACTGCGTATTTATTTCGAACTTTGATTGGTCCTCTGGATTCTCTGTGTTTCTTGTAATTGGTCAGTCATTTGTAAGCCACTCTCAATATGGCGCACCCTTGTTGAAAATCATAAACGTTTCATTACTATCATCTATATTCAGGTACACTTGCACGGCAAAACAGCTGCAAATGGATACTGAATTCTCTCCACATTTTTTTTGACGTGGGAAAAATTTGAATCTGACATGCTGGTTACAATTCGGTAACAATGGAGGTCACCGGACTCGTTTCGATTTAGAATCCCTTTCACCTACAATTAAGAGTGATATTTCACCTGCTTATGGTAGCCTACTGAATATCAAGAAAAATGGCTGTAGCCTGTTCATTTATGATTGGGCATTTCTTTGATGTCATTAACTGAAAAAGGGTGTAAGTGATACACTTTTGAAACTGCACAATGATATTTTCTGGCTGAAAAAAGGCCTTTTTGTCTTAGTATTAAACTTATCGCTTTAAAAATATGACAGGTGTCCTTAAGAAGTCAAGTAAAGAAAGAAACAGTTATGAGAATGGGGACACAGACAAACAGTATACGTCTCTTTTGTGTTGTGCATGATGGGTGTACTTTGATAACAAAATATCTGAAGCTCACCACGCTGTGAAAAAGTTAATACAGCATAAGTATGGAGTTAAGCTTTAAGCTTCGAAGTACATAGATGTTAAAATTACTGACACTATGTTAAGAAAACAAAAAAATATAAACGTCGTTAAGATACATGTCCGAAACAAGTGATATTCACAGCAATTTTTCATTATTGTGACAACATCTGTCTCAGAACTGAATAATAATCGAGAATGCAGACAAACAATCCAAATAACTGATGTGATTAAATACTCAGTAGGGATTCATTTCTATCAAACAAATACGGAGATTAAACCAGTTTTCAATGTAGAACTTCTCATGTATTTAACAGTTTGCATTATTTCTAAGTTAAACTAAAACAAAAACAGAAATTTTTTGCAAAATATATTGATATTTCAGCAAATATGTTTAATACAGATTTGCAACGTTCTCTAATAGATTTGTTCTATCAAACCCTTTTTCAAAAGTTACACCATTTGTTCTTACCTTTAACCATAACATATCTGTTAATTATTTTTTACAATAGAGATTGGATATGGCGCGCTCTGATTAATTAGTGGACGTTTTGTCGGAGATAAAACACAAACATTCATCCTTGCCTAAAACACTTGAGAAAGTTTTAAAAAATCTCTCCTTCGGCCACAGGTTTAAAATTTCTTCCACTTTCCGGTATGCTGTTCGTCGCCTGTGACACTTTCAAGAGTAACTTAAGCTTTTCGGGCGCAGTATTTTGTCTCGGTGATGCTTGTCGCATTAGAGTCACACAGTTAGTCACGACGTACAAATTTTAGTTTAATTTTCATTTGATAACGGATCAAACGCAATTTGTGTATATCCGATGACCAAAGAAAACTGTCATCTGGAATTTCAATAAAATTTCAAACTAATACCGTGCGGCAAGTTTGCCTCTGACAAACATATCTTATATTTTCAAAACAAGAGGTCATTGAAAGTACTTAGTGGGGGTTAACGAAAACATATCGATATTAATAAAATCAGATTCATAAGTAAGATACCAATTGTACCACTTAAAAGTCTCCTGGTTACAATTGATTAAATCTTCTTATTTTTTTTCTTACTGGGATAGCTTGTAAGAATAATTCTGAAAAAAGCCACACCCCTCTTAGCTTGAAGTTTTTGATTTGAAGGAAGAAGGGGATTTAACATTGTGGATTACTGTCTACAGTTTTTATAGCCTTACAGAAGTATGGTGTTTTAAATCATCAGTCTCTTTTTTCATAAAAGCAGTTTATCAAGAAAAAGGTTTTGTAATAATACGGAACCAAATATTAATCAAAATTACTGAGATGGAATAGAACCGCGGCATAAAATTAAGTTCATTATTAGTGAGAGGATAAATCACATAAATAGTTTATGGAAAGCAATATAATTTGTGTAGAATGTATTCCTGAGGCTAGAAGGAAAATCCCCAAGAACAATCACGTCTAATTTTGAACAACAAATAAAAATTAGGTAAAATACAGCATGCATCTGACAAGGTCACCTGATAACAAATTATCAAACACACGTAGGCAGGTGTACAATCAATAAATAAAACCAGTTACTGGTTAGGCGCTCGCTGAAGTCGTTTTCTGACTTGGAGACTTACGGACCTGTTTTGTCAGCGATTAATACATCGCTTGAAAGATGAACGCTACAATCACTTGGAAGTCAAGCGCATCCTCTAACGACACCTTTATTCGTCCTACTCGACCCTACCACGACAAGGTTGACTATAACGTTAGCAATGTTTACAAATTCATCTTCGCTGGCATAGCAATTGTTTCTTTCCTTGGAAACTTTCTCCTTTGTTTGGCAATCTACAGACGTCGCTCACTGCTCTCGAAGACATACAACATGCTTGTTTTAAGTCTCGCCGTTACAGATATGCTAACAGGTTAGTAAAGAGAACTTAGTCAGAGAGTGTGTTCAAAGTTGGTTCTGTGTATTTATCTGTGGAAATTTCACGCTATATAAATTTCACAAATGAACAAGAAAAATCAAAATAAAATGATGATTAAAAAAAAAAACAAATCTAACAAGTCACCCTACAAAAGAGTGTCTTTGATTTCGGAAATAAACTTGGAAAGTATTGGTATATTTCTCGATCCCGTAAAGGTAGCATACATTTTCAAAGGAAGTTAAATTTCAGTTAAATGATGCAACAAAGGCATGAATTTTGAATCAGGAGTGAGAAAGACGCTTTAAAACTCAGCTAAAAATCCATATGCCCTGAAGGAGAAGTGAAAACCAATTGGCGGACCCACTCCGTTCACAAATGTTCATTAGCGTATTGCTTCGTGAATTATCCGTTTTAATACGAATTGAACGAATCAATTTATTATTAAGAGATGAAATATCAGCATTCCAAGAATGCGTTCAGTAAAACTTGAGCGTGTTCAATCGGCGAAACAATGCAGCATCATTACAGTGCTGACTTTAGCAATGAATACAATGAATGCTATGATTGTACATCATACACCAACTAAGGTGTAAGGAGTAAGGAAACTTTATGTTACCAGGGTGACCCATTCAGCAACGAGGCTGGTATCCATTGGGGCCCTGGACAATATAAAAATGGTAAACCTTCTCTTAGTGGCATTCTCCTCTATCTTGCAACGAAATCTGCAGACATTTAAATTCCTTTTTATATATATATATACCGACGGCAAATGTTGTGGATCTTTGTTATAAAGTTATTTCATATCTAATCAAACAGCCCGTGCATGTGTCAAAACTCTTAATGTCGCTTGTCAGTGATGTGTTTGTTTCCGTGCAATACAGCGGCTTTCCTTTAAACATTTCCATATATCACTTCTCTCTTTGACATACAATTTATGAAAGAGAGAAAGATACTTTTAATAACTGAAGGTGCTGGACAAAATCAGCATGACTGTAAGCTGCAGTAAAAGAAAAAATATGCGTCGAAAAATGGACTCGTGTTTTGATTGATGTGTTTTATCGTGTTATTTGTATTGAAATCAACGAAGGGAGGAGATAATGGCCGGGTTTCATAGAGACAACTTTCTGTTTACCTGCCAAAAATGAAAAGAAGTGAACATCAGATGTACATACACCATTTAAGAAGTAAAAACCTGATGACATGTCTGTTTAACTTGGTGCAAAAACAACGTACGTCCAAGCCCGAGATGTTATACTTAAGATGATAAATTAAGTCAATTTGCATAGAAAGATGAAAACGAGGATTCTGATTGGTTCCCAAAGCGGTTCAAATTTTGCAACAAGACTCTAAGATGGACAGCACACGAACTAGTTTCAGTGAATTGCTTTTTCTGAACATTGTACTGAGAAAACGAAATAGTTTGTAGTTAGGTAGAAATCTCTTTCTTCATGTTTGGAGGACAATAATTAAAGTATAGCTTACAGGATGCTTATGTCAAAAGGTTGCTGTAACTTGTTTCATTAATGTCGAGGAAAACTGAGGTTGTTGTTATTCATCATGGTAGATGTAGACGCAATAATGAAGTACATTATCGTTTGTCTCACGATGTAGTCACTTGAGATGTAGATCGCGACGTTTCGACTGCTTACTGCTGGTCTTCTCATCTCAAGTGACTACATCGTGAGACAAACCATATTACACTTAATTATTTGCTCATTAATCATTGCGCATTTCTTCGATTTCTTTAACTGTAAAACTGAGTGTCAGTGACAAACCTTTAAACTGGAAAAAACTCTTTCTTCATCTTTGGAGGATAATTTGAGCGTAACTTAGACGAAAGAGACCTGAACTGTGCTCTCGGTAGAGTTTTTTAACTGTCATTGTAATAAGTGCTTATATCCATGACCTTATAAACTGTAAAAGATAAATGATGGGTGTGGTAAGAACGGAAGACACTTATTAGAGAGATTAAAATAAGAAATAGTGTCAATGATGACAATTGAAAACATGAGAACACTGACTATCTGACGAACTGGCTGGCTTTCCTCCTTACTTACGCACTTGGCTTAGTGGCTAGTAGCTCATGCGCAGTTGCAAATTACATACATCGGCTGATGTACATCCGTTCATAACATATATTTCGATTTCGATTTACATAGTAGTATGACGCAGTATTATAATGAAAACGCAAGCATCGTTTTTCTAACATGAAGGTAGACAGGACGCCATACAGTAACACAACATATTGGAAAAGCTAATGTCAATTTTCTTTTCTAATTTCTAATCTCTACTTTTGTTTATGAAGCGAAAGATAGATTCACGTTTAAAGCGAATTGCCAGCAGATTTGCTCCTTCAAATTCTGCTTTAATCCTAACTACAATTTTCTTCATTTACACTTTTAAGTCGTAGAAGACCGGAATGTTTACACAGAAGCAGGTGCAAGATGTGACATGGCTGTCAATCACAAAGATTTCGCTTTGTGATAATAACCCTCACTCACTTTCAAGACGAAACAAAAAACACATTCACATAAACTCTAAAAACTAGAGAATGAATCGTGGGAATTTCATCTTGGAGGCAAAGTTTCCTTCAAACAGCTCAAATGGGAACGCAAGTTTGACCCGCCAACATCAATACAAAATTGACGCTTTTAAATTTCTGTTTGGGAACATTGCAGCTTTTTCTTTCTTGGGTAATTTGCTTCTAAGCATGGCTATCTGCAGGCGTCGTCAACTGTTACTCAAGACTTACAACCTGCTTGTTTTGAACCTTGCTATCACAGATATGTTAACAGGTTTGTTCCCTGTACGTGTGTCTGTTTGTTGCTGTAACTGATTATATGATGATTTTATTTTATTTTATTATTTTAGTTTTTTTGTCCAGTGGCCATGTTCAGTAGTGGTTCCAAATCTGCAACTGTTTTCAGAATAATATGATTTGCAACATGCTTTAATGTAACATTATAGTTTAGTTTTAGTTTAGTTTTAACAATGCTTTAACACTTTACAAAATTATCCATCCAAAGGAACATTACATCCGACTGACACTAACTAACGACAAACCAAGCAAACAGATATCGCCAAATTTTGAAATTTATTTGCGATATTTTCGATTCATTCATATTTGAAAAATTCCCGTTTCCATGATAAAACGATTACATTTAAATAACTTAGATTATTTCTTTTGAGAAATAGAGTTTGAAATAGATAATTATCTGGGAAAATTGCCTTGTGGACAACCAAATGAACACAGCTTTAAACACAAAACACTCGTATTATCTCAAAGGGAAAGGCTTGGGTCTATTGCTAGACTGTAAGAAAGATGATGTTATTATTTTGTATGCTAGTTTCATTATTCATTTTGCTGCACTGTATGGTGTAGTTCATCATATTTTATTTTAACTCGGCTGACGTCACTGTGTTTGTAAACTTGAAGCAGAATGGAAATTAAAAATGAATAAGTACATATTGTTGTGAAGTATTGCAATAAGTGTTGTACTTCCGTGGTTTAGGATAAAACAAGCCGGCAAGATATCTCAGATACGAATTTGACAAAAAAAAATTATTTCTGAATTGGTAGTGCAGATTTTCCTATCTTAATGTACACGCTAAAGTTATTAACCAACAACTATACATCATGACAGTAAGGATAACGAAACTTCACAAAACTGTCATTGTAACGAAGGTTTCTTTCGGATAATGGATGACATGTTTATTTTTGTGTGGTATCGACGTTGCTACGTAACTAAATTTAACACACAAATTACATTTACATTTAAGTCATCATTGTTACAGAATTATCCCAAACAGATTCAGTACTCCTTTTCAAAAGCCGCATCACTTTAGGGGTTCGACGTCACAGTAAATATACATTAAATTGATTCACTGCCGTGTACACGAGTCGTTGGTTTTCCTTATGAAATGCTCTTTTCAGCATCTTGGGTGACAGCCAGAACGCAAAAGATATATTCAATTTTCCTGCAAAAATATGTTTAGTTCGTTATCCGCGTACGTAGAAACTTGATTTTTCAGTCCCTACCGTTACACATTGAACAAAGCTATCATTCCGCTATTGCATGCTGCCATTCCAGAATTTGTCTCATAACACAGTAGTAAAATTTTTCTAGGGAGAAAGTTGCCTCCCAAATGTAAATATTATTTTGTCTTCTTTTGCCACAAGCTCCAGAGCGTAGACAGCTTTTAGTCATTTCTTTAACTTAATGCACAACAGATCTTGAATTTTGACAAGTGCCAAAGCAAACTTCTCCTGAACGAATCAGAACAAAGCTTACAAATGGCTGTGACCTTTGCGTTCATAAGATATTAAAGACGTGTTTGCCTTTCAACTCTAAAACGACGTTTAAGCCGAAGCATCCTCAAGACAAATTGAATTACCTTTTGCCGAGACGAAATTGAGAATGATGAACAACTCGGCAAATGTACTTTACAGCGGAGATAACATCACTCTTCACAATGTTTTAAGTAATAATTCTGTTGAAGCAAAAGACTATGGAGTAGTGATGAAAACGACGTTTGGAATTATTGCCAGCCTTTCATTTTTTGGCAACTTGCTTCTTTGCTTGGTGATATTTATGAAGCGGTCGATGCTAAAAAAACCATACAACATTCTGATTGGTAGCTTGGCAGTTACTGACATGCTCACAGGTATGCTTTACGAGATCATAAAATGACTACTTATTTTCCTGTTTCAGCACCAACAATAAACACTGTTGATAATGGAAATTGTAACCTTATTCATTGTAAAAATCATAAATTATAGTCGATTATCAATGACTTTATTTCCTTTTTGTAGAACAAAAGGAATTTATTTAAATTTTGCCACAAAGAACATCATCTTGCGCGTCGTTTCTATTTTATCATATGACACATATCTGTAGAATTTGTAGACCAGAAGATTTGCTCAGTCTGCCACCTTTACAGGTGAATACACTAAACGCGGCATATGGGACGAATAAAAACACTTTAAAAATGCTGAATATTCATGTTGGGTGAATGAAATTTGAACATTTTAGGAAGGTTAACAGCTTAAATAATTTTTTGCTACTTTGATGAAAAGTTGTGTCTGAAAATAAAATAACAGTTTTTTCCTTTCTTAAATTTAAACAGGAATATTCCTTGTTGTTACACCAGATTACGTAATCGACAGAAAAACCTTCCCTTACCCCCACGGGCTGGCAGGAGAGATTTACTGTCGTTTAATTGGCTCAACCTACATACTTTTCATTTTTGGCAAAGCTTCCACTTCCACGATTATGTGCCTGGCTATAGATCGTTGGTACTCTATTGTAAAGCCGATACGCTACAAAACAGCCTTCAGCAAGCGACGTTTGTACCTTTATATTACTTTGATCTGGACCTCGGCCGCCATAACTCAGATCAATGAACTCTTTATCACTGCAGTGGAAGATGGCCTGTGCACATTCATCACGCCATTTTATGGAGAAAAAGCTGAACGGATTTTTATTCTAATTCACGTTATCGTCACGTTCTACATACCAAGCATCGTAACCTGGGTGACCTTTGGACAAATCTGGATGCACATGCGCCAGCCTATGATCCGTCGTCATCTGAACAACAACAAAGCCACCAAACGACTACTGCGCATGTGTGCCTTGGCCGCCTTCTTCTTAACATTATCTTGGTTTCCAGCAGAAACTTTTTTCATCCTGTATAAATTTGATATTTTGAAACTTCCTTTCGAATTTTACTTATTTACAAGTATTCTGGCGATGTCTAATTCCTGCTTCAACCCATGGATTTATTGCCTCAGTAACAGGGAATACAGAAGAGAATTTGTCCGACTTCTTTGCTGCATGAAATTTAATATGGCAAATTCCAGAGTCGGTAGTTTGTGCTTTGGTTTGGTGCGAAACAGGAGATTAAGATATTCGTTTTCAGGTAATCCTGATAAAAAAAGTTCAACTGGCAACCTAGTTGATGGTCCATATGTTCTTAGAGTTCGTCGGGCGCCAGAGGACTCAAGTTTAGGCTTGTCAGCCGAGACTTATTTTAGCAACACTGCTTGCTCTGATGACATTCAAACAAATGAGGTGCTAAGTGGTCGTGTGGTCTCAAGGCGGGCTGAAGCAAGCATATAACAATGTTCCTTCGTTTCTTTCTTGTAGAAATTTTTCTCGGCAGCTATTTTTCTGAAAGTGGCATTCAGTACAGTCTGAAAATGAGCAAATGAGCCATAGACCAATGAAATCAAAGACTAAGAATACCAGAGAAATTTAAAGTGGCCGACAACTGTTTCCAGTCTTCGATTTTGATTAGTGCTTATAGCCAAGTTGCAAATGATTCATCGCTTTATCAAGTTTTCATGAACAGAATACGACGCAAATTCTGGCAAAGTTCTGTGCACAGTGTTCAGAGCCACTTTAAATTTTCGAAACAAAAGTTTTAAAGTTGAAAAACAACTTTTAAATACTTGCTAAAATTGTTTAATTTACAAATTTTTTTCTGAAACATTTTCTCTTTCTGTCTTGCTCAAAGTGAAACTGTGTTTGTTTATTTGTGTTTTTTTGACTCTTATTTACTTTCTCTCTCGTAGTTAAACGAGTGTATTGAGATCAATCATAGTGCGCAATAATTAATTTAAAATGAAAGCTATCGACTACAATTGTGACTTCTTCACAAGTTTGAAACAAAGTACTTCAGCTAAAAGATTGACTATTCTTAAAGTTTAAGTGCAAAATGAATATTTGACAGTTACCAGCTGTGATTCGCAAATTAGTTAGTTCAATTTTTTTATTAAAAATAAAAAGTGATTTAAGTGACGTTATCAAAAGTTGATATTTCAAATGATTCCCACAAAATAAGTGTTTTTTATGTTAACTATGTTACATCACTCACATGACTTTGACAATTTATATTCATTACGTATGCATTTTCTAAATGGAGAAATCTGCCAGTTACCTAAAGAGTTCCATGAACTGTAAAAATACCAGCACCCTGCAGTTGTTATCTCCGATGTGTACAATACTAGACATAACAACCAAATAAAAGTGTGTTACATACGTCAATGACCTTTTAGTTCTTACAGTGAATAATGTGTCTTACACGTTTTACAGTTCCTGTTTACCAGCTTCAACCCACCGGTTTTACATTGAGTTGTGAGTCTAATGAAAATTACGCCCCTCTCTTAAATGTATGCCTTCCTCTGTACGTATTTAACATACTGTTAGTATCTACCATGGTAGGAGAGAAAATCTCAGCAAAATGCCAAACTATACACTTGCGGTTCACGAAAACAACCACACCGACAAAGATTGCATGTCAAGCAAGGATAAAGAAACTGCCGAGAGAGGAACCATTGTTAATACGGCTTACGGTATAATTGCAGTTCTCGCTTTCACCAGCAACTTGGTGTTTTGTTTGGCAATGAAAAGGAGCCGAAAGACTCTTAAGACCTCCCACGACTTACTGATATACAGCTTAGCGATCACTGATACGCTTACGGGTAAGACAAAAAGAATATATCGATGTGTCGAGTTCTCAAACCAGATAGTCCAGAACTGATAGCAATTTTTTTTAATATGAACAGTCCTTTGATGGGTATAGGACCGGTTAATTCTTAGGCCATCTAGCAACATGCTGAGGGTTTTGGTTCTAAAGACACTTGGGCTTCTTATAGTCATCTCATGTTTCGGGAACCAGAATTGTAAAAGCCTTTTACAATTCTGGTTATGAGAGACATGGTAGGAATATTTTTTTTGAAAAATGTAGCCAATTTTTTTCAAATCCGTTACTATTAATCCGATAAACCTTTTCAATGCTATTTTTAAAATTCTTTGCGTTTTTAAAGTTAATTTTGCGCATCGTGGGAGCAATCTGTTTACTTCAGATCTTTCCTTTATCTTTCAGGTCTGTTTCTAATTATTACACCGAACTACGTCATAAATATGTCCTCGTACCAAGTACCAGGAGGACTGGCGGGCGAGATCTTCTGCCGTGTTTTATTTTCTAAATTCTTCATTTTTACATTTGGGAAAGGCTCTGTCCTCACCATCACATGTCTTGCTGTTGAACGATGGTTTGTTCTTATTAAACCTTGGAATTATCAAACGATCTTCTCTCAGCGGAGACTCTGCAAATACATTGGATTTATTTGGCTTATTTGCCTTGGCCTGCAGAGTTATAAGCTATTTTACGTAAGATATTTTCAGCATTCATGCGACTTCATTTCTTTGCCTCTCGAGAAAAGCATGGAGACCGCAGTTATCATTCTTTATGCCTCATTCACATATTTCCTTCCTACTGCTATTACTTGGGCTGCCTTTCTTCACATATTTGTTAGAATAAACAAGTTAAGTGTTCTAAGACAAAATCGAGGGAAAATAGAAAAACGTCTGTTACTTAGAATGTGTGCAATCACATCTGCGACTCTGACAGTGTGTTGGTTTCCCACAGAAGTCTCCTACGTTCTGAACCAGTATGGCTTCCCTATTCTCAACTTTGGCACTCCTTTTCGAGATTTCACCGTGGCGCTTGCGCTGGCAAATTCGTTTGTAAATCCTTGGATTTATGTGCTATCGAGCAGAAAGTACAGGCGAGTGTTAGTGGAATTCATCCATTTAGCTTACTAGCCAGTCTGAGAAAATTGGTTAAAGAACGATGTTATGACTTTTCGCATTAGAAATAGGATTCAGTATCATGTTAATGATCAATACCAACTAAATAGATAAATATTTACAATATTTAGATGAGGTGGAGCCACATTAGCCTTAGCTGGGTTCAATGCATGTCCTCTGTCCTGGTCGAATTGGAATTTTCACATGTACGTTTTTTGAATGGAGGAAGACCGGAAAATCTCGCAGTCTATATTAGACTTATACCTTCCGAAAAACATTTATTTGTTCTTCTTAGCATTTTTTTTTGTGCGAAATCGTGCTCTGTAAACTGAGCGATTTGGGATTCATCACCAGCTGCCATTGTTCTGTTCTGTCCGGCTTTAGAATTACTTAGCAGTCAAACTTAACTGATTACCGCAAGTAAAGTGAGCATTCTAACTAGATTTCCTTATTAAAAAATATCTGCTGATAGAAAGGAAAATAAAATCGAACAAAGCAAATACGTTGACCAAGAAAGTAACGTTTAATTAATGTGAAAAAAATCATTGGGCGTAGACCATATTCATAAATGGCTACCAATTGAATATTACTTTGTAATTAAAAAGAATCAAATTTAAGTATTAAAATTCGCCCAAATAACCTCGTTTTTGAGTTGATAATTCAAAATAACGTTTACTCTCAAACGAGGTTAGTTGGCTAACAGTTAAATTCAAACAAAAGAATTTAAATCGGCAGCCGCCAGTCAAAATATGGGATTATGAAATTTTAAAACAGCCAGTCTCAAACAGCGCGAGGACATCTCTAGACCTATGTTACCAACATGGAATTGTAGATTAGAGTTATTCAGTAATTCTCATGAGAAAAAAGTAATTAATTAAATTTTCATAGCGGGACGGCTTTCCATAAAATGATCAAGTGCGCTTTCCATAACAAAAATTAAAAACTAACCATAAAAACCATAAAGTTACAATGATTGTTAAAAAATACAAAACGTGTTAAAATTGACAGAAATTCAATAAAAAACAACGAGAGAGTGGGTTTGCCTTACATACGAATGTTTCGTGCATCATTTTGATGCTGGCGAGACTTCCATCGCGATGTTTGACGAGTTAGCTGAAAGGTCTCTGATGAGTCCCTTGGTAGGGACGAAACATACGTATGTAAGGCTAGCCATAATCATCCATTGTGTAATTATTGCACTCTTTTCCAAGAGTGGGTTTGTTCCTTTAAATCACATTTCGAGTTTCAGTTAAAAAAAGTTCCATCTGGATGTAACTTAAATTGCCTAATCGGTGTATTTCCGCCTGGCTAAAATTATTCATGATTAAAATGCATTGCAAATGTCTCTTTCTAAATCATAGATTCATCACCTGCTGGTTTTCTAAGTGCATGATTTTCCGTTTGAAGCTTGAAAGTGTGAATTCAGAATAATGCCTTAGTATGGTGGTCTGAAAGGATAATTGGTTGCGTTCCGTAGTGGATTCAATAACTGGATTGCACGCTTTCAATATGATATTTCGCTGTACTTAAAAATGAAATTCTAAGATCTAGATAACAGGAATAAAGCAAAATGGCATTGTTCGATCATATATAAGTTATAAAATGATCACTTCATGCATTCAACAAGAATCATCAATGAATACGAGAGGAAAATATAAGGATGAAAAAGTCCTAGCAAGTTGTATGTTGAGCTGTGGGCCTGCTTAGTAGTGGGTTGGTAATTACATCAAATACGACGCTGGCTATGGCTACCCCGTGCCTTTCTTCATATCAACAAAATAAGGAATCTTTTGTTAAATCGTTGGCAATCACCTAAGAGGAAAAATAGGTTCCGCTGATAGATAGCATCTTGGAGGTAACACCGACCTCGAAATTACTTCTGTAATTTTGGACCAACGAAACGGTTTGTTATGATTTCTTTCCAAAAATTAGCATAACAAAGTGTAAGATGAGTGCCAGCTTCCTTTTTCTAAAACTCTGTGTAAACAAATGAACACATTTATTCGAAGAGATGAAATATGGTCAGCGACGGTGTTTGTCGTGTATCGGTTTGTGACGGTTAAGGCTATTTTCTTGCGAATGCGGCATTCTAAACTAATTACAAGTGAATAGTACTCGAGGCAGATAAACATACCTTCCCTCGTAAATCTGTACTCAACACAAAAAGCTGGAAAATAATAACGTCATTGATACCTTAAGAGCTATTACGGTGAGTCGGGCTATCTTACATAAACCGTGTCCATAACTTGGTGAGTATTGTTTCCAACCTAAACGTCTTTTTCGAATGCTTTTAGCAACATCACAAACCGACACTTAATGCGGGAAAATGTCGAGCAGATGTGAATGCCCATTGACCTCACAAACTTCTAACATTTATTGCTTTCTGTAGCTCTAACTATCCCCTCGACAGAAAAAATCGATCCTTAGGAATATAATTCTTAACAGAGCCCATGTCCGCTCACCCTAAATGAAAAGGCAGCCAAAAACATGAGGAAGCACTTGATTTCGTGCATTTCAGCTCAAATGCTATACACTGAGAGATTATATTACGGAAAGGTTATAAATCATGTTGACTTTTGACAATAAAACAAGCTGCTTTTTATTTTTCAAAAATTTTGTAAAATGTATGAGAAGTTAGCCAATGTTTCATCGCCCTTCCAAAGGGAATATTTGTAACAATGTTGCCTCTATCTGAAAGCGTCGTTCCCGTAGGTTAACGAAAGTTTAGAATCAAGGTGAACATTTAATTTAGTAAAATTGATTTTCGATAGTTAAAATGCACATAGAACATGACAAGTTTAAAATCACTGATTTTTTATACCGTAATGCATGAGAGGTCAGGCTGTGGATACTCAGAAAAATTTCAAATTTCGTTTTAAAATGAATATGGTATTATTTCCAGGTACTCTTTATACCAGTGGTATATACTCTGTTTATTTTGATAAAATACTTCACTAAGCCAAACCATTGGCAAGTATTTCTTTTAGTTACTGACGAACAGTAGCTCTCCTCGCAACATAAGTGTTTGTTAGGCTGACAGGTGACGAGAATAAAAGAAAGTTATTACTGTCACGCTGCATCTAATCCAGCTCGGAACTTAGACAAAGACAAGGGCTCCTGACAAAGAGCATCAAAGACACCTTGTCTTGTTATCATCCCACACTGTCAAGATAATAATCCATTTTAAACTTGTCGTTTCAGATGTAACGTAGGAACATGTCTAGTAATTCCACCAATAACTCGGTGTTGAGTCCTCCAACCACGCCCTCCACGCCGCTCGCCTACTCCTATCTTCTACGAGTAGCGTTTTGTGTAATCGCGCTCGAAGCCTTTGTTAGCAACGGTCTTCTATGTGTTGTTATCCTAAAAAACCGTAAGATGCTCAGGTCAGCTTATAACTTGCTGATATTTAGCCTGGCTGTGACAGATTCGCTAACAGGTAATTAAAGGTTTTACTCTTTGACCTTTTTTTTCTGTAAAAGAGGGAAAGTAGCTTTGCATTACATGTTTATTTATAGTTGTTTTTCAATTCCGTGTTTTTCTCATAATAACAGGTCTTTTGTTATTTTTTTATTGTACAACATATAACTACTTACAGTGTACCTGCTCTACTTTTAATATATAAAGGGTGAAAGTTTCTAAAGAAACTGTGTTGCTGCGTCGGTGGGGGTAACAAGGTAATTTTGTTATATCAACTAATTTGAAAATGTAAATTGGCCACCGTAACGAGTTATAAAGCTGACGTTTCGAGCGTTAGCCCTTCGTCATTCGCTCTGA